>ULTL01052537.1_pt1 | contig 27846 bp, 43 predicted proteins | sample 1957531 | NCBI WGS metagenome assembly ULTL01 (sample SAMEA4835732, study PRJEB28245) | human gut metagenome | biome: gut microbiome; material: fecal sample | place: Denmark | collected 2008 | reverse complement strand
ACCGCCCTGGATGGTTCCGGCCGGGGCGCCCTGGCCGCCGTTCTCCGCGCCGCGCTCACCGCCGGCGGGCTGGCCGACGGCCTCGCCGCCCTCGTTGCCTGCGGCGTCGATCACGGTCTGGCAGCGGTTAAACTCCGCCTGCTCCTCGGCGGTCAGGTCCCGGCCCTCGTTTCGCGCCAGGGTCACAAGTTCCTGCTGGCGGGCAAGGGCTTTCTGCAGTTCATTCATGGTTTTCTTACCTCCTGTTGGAAATCAGATTTTTGTTTGCTTGGATCTGTCGCTCATACACGGAGAGGGGGGCGCACGTCTGGCCCGCGTCGGCCCGGCCCACGCCCACAGTGGGATCCGCAGGCACAGACACCACGGACACCTCCAGCGGCGTCCACTTCCTGGCGATCTGGCAAGGGCCTGTAAATCGCCCGTCCGTGGACTGTTTCCCGGCCACCACTTCCTCCCACGTTTCCACGCTGTACCGCACGGACGTGGTTTTCAGGGTGCCGGACTGGACTTTCCCGAAGATCTTTTCGGCGTCGTCGTCCGTGTCGAACTCCACTTCCGCCATGCCTCGGTGGTTCTCCACCCAGGCCCGGATCACCTTTCCCACCACCTTGTCGGTGTCGTGGTTGAACAAGAGGACGCCCACACTGTTCAGGCGCTCCAGGTTCACCGCGTTCTCTCCGTGGTCCAGGATCTCCATGCCGAACCAGCGCCGGTATGGCTCCTCACTGGAAAAACTGATCGTTCGGCGTCGGCTCTCCTGTGGTTGATCCTCCCGGGAAAGGACCTGGCCCATGCTCCTGGTGCCGTGGTCCTTATCCCTGGGGCGGTTGCCCTCCGGTGTTCTGCTGGGCTGCTGCCGTTCCATTTCCAAAAATTACACCTCCCATCTCAATGCCTTTTTCGCGGCCGTACTCCAGGACCTCGGCGGTTTCGTCGATGGCCTGGCGCCAGTCCTTGCCCCGCTCGGCGCAGATCTCTTGATAGGTCTTTTGCCCGCTCTGCAGGGCGGTTTTGTCGGCGGTGCTTTCCTTGGCCGGGTCAATCCACTTTTTTGGGGACTTCACCCAGTCGTGGGCCATATAATCCGCCTTTTTATCCCAAAACCCGGGGAAGGTGATCTCCCCGGAGAGATAACAGGAAATAATAAATTGCTCGTACACCTCGGACATGAACTCCGTCAGCAGTTCCACGTCCTCCGCGTAGGTGTCCTCGTCCTCGATGGCGTTCTGCCGGGCGGAGGAGTAGGTGGACCCGCTCATGTCGCGGGATACCGCCTCATAACTCAACCCCTGGCCCGCGCCGATCAACCCCTGCTGGACTTTCAGGAACGCGGTGGCGTCGGTGGCCGCCCCCTTTGGGTCTACCACCTGGGCCTCGTCGCCGGCGCCCATTTCCATGATCATGCCCGGTCCCAGTTTCTTCCCGGAGTAGTCCACGCGGCCGTCCGGCCCTCGGATCCCGGACCGCCCCAGGCTTGTCCCGGTTGGAATGGTCTTTTTGATCAGCACCGCCAGGCAGGCCGCGATCCGTTCCTTGACGGATACCGCGTTTATAAACTCGTTCACGTCCCGGATCCTGGTGATGGTGTGGGACATATCCGACATTTCCCGGATCTGGCTGGGGCGGTGCTTTGCCTTGATGAAATATGCGTCTTTGGCGTCTATGTAGATCGGTTCCAGCAGGCGCCAGCCCTCAATGTCATATTGCTGGATCCAGTAACCCACCGGCCGCCGCCAGGAATTGTATTCAATTCCGCCCACGACGCGGTTTCCACGGTGGCGCGGCGTACTCCGTGATACGTCCAGTTCGTCCACCTCGATGGCCTGCAGTTTGAAAGGCACCACGCCGCCGGGGGTGTGCCGGAACAGGAACAGGATCCCGCCGTCCACCTTCTTGCGCTCCACGGCCATGCGTAGGATCTCGGTGAAGGACTGTTCCCCGGTCACGTCGCAGTTTCTGGCCTTGCACCAGCGGCGCCACAGGCTTTCGATCTGCCGGTTTATGGCGTCGTCCCCGGTCTTTGCCCGCAGGGTGTAGCCTTTTCCCACCACGTTGCGCTTGTAGGCCAGGATCACGGCCTGGAGTATATCGCTGTTTCGCTCCAGGTCCCGGGCGCGGGCGCGTACCACGTCCCGGCTGTGCCGGTCTGTGATCTCCGCGCTTTCGTTGTGCGCTCTCCAGCCGGCATTGATCCGGCCGAACCCCGCCGCGTCATACCCTCGTATGGCCTCCAGCCCCTGGCGCCACGCCTCCCGCTCATACGCTTTTTTGGGGGATACGGCCGCGATCACGTTGTCAATAAAACCCACCGTTTTACCTCCCCTCGAAAAATGCCACGTAGGTGCGCCCCAGCAGGGGACCGCTTTCGTCTGCCGCCAGTTGTGCCTCCAGGTCGTCCCGAAGGGTTTTCAACATGGCAAGGTCCGCCCGCGTCAGTTGTCGGCTGCCGATCCGGTAGGACTGGCCGCCCACCAGCACGGTGGTGATTGCCTTGTTTACCTGCTCCAGCAGTTCCGCCGGGGTCGCTGTTGTGTTGTCCAGTTCCATGGTGTCCTCCTATCAGAACCAGTTTTCATTCTGCTGGATCCAGTTTTCTTCCGGCGCCGGCTGCGGCTTTGGCGGTGCCGGTTTTGGCGCCTGCTCCTCCGCCCGGTCCGGTTTTTTCAGGAACAGGGACCGCACTTCCAGCACGTCGGCGGCGGCCGCCGCGTACACCTCGCAGTCCAGGTAATGGTTGTCCGCGTGGGAGGATTTCAGCACCCACCGCTGGACCTCTTTTCCGCCGGCCCGCTCGGTGATCTTATGCTCCGCCGTGACCTGCTCCGCATACTCCAGATCGCAGTCTTTATGCACCATCCAGGACCCATTCCCGTTTGGCCGCCTCATACGCCCAGCGATCATGTCCTTGTACTTGCCGCCGTCCACAAGGACCAGTTGCATACCGTTGGCCCGGCTCCCGGCCTTGTCCACGGTGGAGATCTTGTAATGACCCTGGAGGGATTGGACGCCCTTACAGGGCCGCACCCAGTCCATATTCATGGTGCAGAACTCATACACCGCGTCGGTCTGGTCTCCGCTGTCCATCAGGGCCAGGTCCACCATGACCTTTCCGCCGTCCGGCAGGGAAAACTCGGTGTTCATAACTCGCTCCACTTCTGCCATGGAAAGCGCCTGGCCATGGGCCACGTTTTGGGAGGTCATAAAATCCCCCCAGGCCCGGATCACCCAGTACAGGCAATTTTCCTGCACGTCGATCCCGCCGGTCAGCAGTTTGGTCCACGCCGGGAGGGACCAGGCCGGAACCTCCGTCTGCCGCTCCATGACCATTTCGGCGTTGGTTTTCAGTTTCGTGTCCTCCCACGGCTCTGCCAGCCAGGAGTTGACGAAGTTGTGGAGCAGTTCCGGGTCGTCCTTGGACCGCATGAACTCCCTGGCGATGTCGGAAAACCTGGTGAATGGGGAATACAGGGTATTCATCCAGTACGCCACACTTTTGGGCGTCGTCGTGGTCTGCCGGACGGCCTGCCACCGGCCCGCCTGGAGCATGGCCGCCTTGTCCCGGTCGGTGATGATACACCCACACGCCTGGCACACATAGGTGGCCATTTCGGCCCGTTCCGTCTGGTCTGGCACGTCGTCCTTGCTGGGCCACTTGATTTGTGCGAATTTCAGTTCGATAAACTCCCCACAGTGTGGGCATGGCACAAAGTAGTGCTTTTCCGCGTCCGCCTCCTCCTTGGCTTTCCAGATCGGCCCGGTTTTCAGGGTCGGGGTGGAGGTCGGAAAGATTTTTCGGTTGAAATAGGTCTTTGTGCGCTCAATGGCCAGGGATACGGGGTCGGCCTCTTTCTTTGTCGCCCCCGGGAATTTGTCCACTTCATCCAGGAATAGGTTTCGTATGTTCGTGGAGGAAAGGTCCGCCGCGCTGTTCGCTCCGGTCAGGTAAACGGTCATTCCCTGGAATTTCAATTCCAGGCGCTTGCTCTCATGCTCCCGGTACTTCTCCGCCAGGGCCTTACACTGGCGGATCATCGGCTCCAGTTTCGCCTCCACCGTGCGCTCCGCCAGGGCGTCCGAAGGATATACCACCATCGTGGGCGCCGGCTCCTGGTCGATCAGGCTCCCCAGTGCGTTCTCCATGGCGGAGGTGCCGCCCACCTGGGTGGGCTTGACAAAGATAATCTTTTCCGTTGTGTCGTCGGAAAAGGCGTCCATGATCTCCACCAGGTACGGGGTGACGCTGTTCCGCCACGGCCCCGGTATAGCGTTCCCGCTTGGCAGGACCCGGTTCCGCTCCGCCCACACGGACACGCTCACCCGCTCCCTGGGCCGCAGTATCTCAATGGCCGGCACCATCCACCTGGGCACCTTGTACGGCTTTACTCGGTACTTTCTCACGGCTCCGCCCCCGGTGTGTCCTCCACCTGCATGGCGTCCACATAGGCCGTCAGCATGGTTTCCAGTTCCTTTCGGATGGCCTTTTGTGCGTTGCGGATTGTGATGGCGTCCGCATACCCGGACATGGCCCCGGCCATGCGGGCCGGGATCGTCATGGCGAACTTTTGAAAGGCGGTCATAAACTCCGCCAGTTCCTCGGTGGCCTGTTCCGCCGGCAGGTATTTCCCCTCCGCTATGGCGGTTTTCAGGCGGTGCAGGCTACCCTGGCTCTCTTTCAGGGCCACTTCCGCCTCCAGTTTTTTCAGGTTCAATTCCGCCAGGCGGCCGCCCTCTCCTATCTCCTGGGCCTTTCGCTCCACATGGTCGATATACCGCTGGATTGTGTCACAGGTCCGGTACTTCCTGGCCCCGCCGCCGGGCGGGACCTCGGTTTTCAGGATCCCGTCCTGGGTCAACTGCTGGATCCGCCGGGTGGTTTTCCCCAGCAGTTGGGCGATGGCGGTGGAATTGGCCCACTCTGGCACCGTTCCGGTCAGCACCGCCGGCGCCGTGGACTTCTTTTGCGTTGCTTTTTTTGTCGTTCCCGCCACCTGCAGCACCCCCTTTTCCTCCGCCGGCCGGATGGCCCCGCCGGTTTCGCTTTCCGCCTGGTGGTGGATTTCGCTTTTTTGACCTCGTTTCTTTTGGATTTTTTGGGGCCTCACCCCCTTTAGGGGGTGGATGGCTCCCGGCGCCCTGGTCCCGCTCCGTCAATGCGTAACGTAACAGCCCATTTTTCAGGGATTTTCCTGGAGAAAAATGCCGGGCCTTCCGCGCCCCGCACTGTTGCAGGCCCCAGGAAGGACCCAAACAGGGGGTGGCCGTGTGTTTTTGGGAGGCCAGGGGGCACCATGCCACAGGCACCCCCTGGCGCGGGTTGTTGCCGGGCTGCGTTCGCCCTGGTACTGTGAACGCTGCGGGGTGAAAGGAGGAAAGCCCCCGTGCCTATGCTCCGCCCGGCCATGGTATGGAAAGGGGAGGGCCGCCAGGTGTTTCCCTGGTGGCCCTCCCGATTTCCATGGTATCAATATAGCACAGTAAAAAGTCCGATGGCGTCCGATCTTTTATCCGCGCTTGCTTTTTTCTTTGGCGGCCGTGTAGTCCCCCAGCAGTTTCTCCGTGCGCTTGTAGGTCAGCAGTGTGTCCAGGGCGGCGTTGTAGTAGTCGAATACGCGGGACCTGCTCATGTGTACGGCCTGGGCGATCTTCTCCCAGGGCTTGCAGTCTATATGCCGCATTTCCACCACGGTGCGCTCCATGGAATTTTGGGGGAGTAGATCTATCATGTCCATGACGTGCAGGACCGCTTTGGCCATGGCCTCCCGCTGCTGGCCGATCCGGTCCTCCACCTCCGCGATCCGGTACACAAGGGACACCGCCCCGCCCTCTCTGGCCTGCCTCTTGGAGGTCGGCATGGTCCTGTATGTGGATCCCACGCCAGGGTCCCGAAGGTCGGCGGAAAGGGTGCGGTGGCGCTCCTCCAGTATCTGCTTTTTGGCTTTGGCGTCATGGTACTGCTGCAGGTACTCTTTGACGGCCTCCCGCTCCGGGTTCGTGCCCCTTGTTGTTCTCATTGTTACACCTCGGTTATGTCAATTCCAAAACGGTCCTTTAGCATTTTCTTTTTCATGGCATATTCCCGGGTGCGTGTCGGCCGGCTTTTTACGTCCTCCACCACCTGCCGCCCCTGGGCGCCCTCGTAGTATGTAAAATCTGCCCTGTACCGGATGGCCCGGACCCGGCGGCCCTCCGCGTCCGTGTATGCCTCCTGGAGGGTGAAGTCCACCTGCAGGCGCAGGTCCCGGATCTCTCCGTGCCGCTCCCGCTCGATCAGGAAGTCATACCGGCGGGCCTCCTTCTGGCTGTCGAAGTGGAGGACGGCCCCGGATGGCGTCACCCGTGTGGTCGGGGTGTTCCTGTACTTGTTCACCTTTCCGTGATCCTGCACAGCGGCGGCGGAGGGCAAAGGCCCCCGCCGCGCCTGCTGTTCCATGTACTTCTTTACGGCCTGGGCCTGATATTTCGGCGGCAGGTCGGAAATGTTGATGGCCATTTATGCGCCCTCGCCATTCTCCCGGACTTGTTTCACCCCTCCGCGCCTCGCGGCCCGGTCGCGCTCATTTTTCAGCGCCTCGACGGTCAGGGTGTAGAAGGGCCGCAGTCGCCGCCACTCAGCCGCCGGCATTTCATACTGCTGTTTTGCCATAAGCGCCTCCCATAGTTGGATCGCTTTGTCTATGGCCTCTTTCCGTGCCCGCTGCCTCCGCCTTTCCCGGTACGCTTTTACGGCCCCAGCCACCAGCGCGATCCCCAGGATCGCGGTTCCCGTTTCGCCTCGCGTAAGCCCGAAAAGCGCGGCCGTCACCAGATACCCGTACCACACCACACCCGTGGCAAAAAGCACCGCCACCATGGTGGCCATGCGCAGGCACACCGCCCGCAGGTACTCTTTCACGCCTTATCCCTCCGTTTCTGGTATTTCGATGTACTGCCATGACATTGGCGGGCGTGTCATTCCGAACTCCGCCAGCGGCTTGGGGGTGTCGAATTTTTCCGGGTTCTTCACGATCCACGCATATACGCTCCCTCCAGGGCCTCCGGCATAACTCACCAGATCGGCCAGCGGTACACAGGATAGCCTTTGCAATCCGGCCAGCAGGTTGGTTCTCACATATCCGTAGCAATAGAATTTCCCCATTACCGCCCCGGTCCCGCTCACATAAACCAGGACCAGCATGGGCCACGGGCCTGGCTCTCCCGTTCTGTCCTTCGGGGCCGTCTTTCTGATCTCCATTTTCTTTTCTCCGGCCAGGATTTTCTCCCACCATTCCGGTTTCATGCTCATAAGCACCGCCCGCACGGTCAGCCCCCCTTTCCCTTGCCGATTTTATTCCCCCGCACAGGCATAAACCGGCATTTATCCGTGGCGAACTCTGCCACATAGCCGATTGCCGTACAGGCCAGCAAAATGTCCGCCGTGAGATCGTCCGCGTCCTCCTGTCCGCGTCCGTCCCTGTTCATCTTCTGCAGGTTTCGCGCCATGATCTGCCCTAACTCATACAGATTGTCTGCCGCCTCCAGCCACCGTTCTTTTTCCACGGTGTATCCGATTTCTATTTTCTTCACGGCTCATACCTGCCTTTCAAATCGCCCCATGAAGTGGGCGGCCCACTCGGTCGTTGCACCCTCTTGGTCGCCCCAGGGGAGGGCAGAGGGCGGGAGGTCCGGGAAATAGGCCCGCAGGTTGTCCTTGTAGAAAATCGGGATTTCGTTTTCCGCGCAAAACTCGGCGATCTGGTCCACCCACTCCCGGCGCGGTGTTACCTTGTCCGGCCGGCTCCCGGTTTCGGCCCCCAGGATCACCCACTGGGGCAGGCCCTCCGCCGCGCTCATATCCACCGGCCCCAGCAGCGGCTCCATGCTCCAGAATGTGTTGATATTTGCCCATGGCATGGGATACATGGCCGCCGCGTCCTCATTGGCCACCGTGGACCCATACCAGAAATTTTCCGCATGGGGGAGGAGGGCCACCTGGTCCAGTTCCAGGTATCGGGCGGGGTTTTTCGTCAAAAACAAGTATCTGTGCTGGGGCGCTTTTTGGCAGGCGTCCAGCACGTCTCGGATCCATGCCGTCGGCACCCAGCGGCCGAACAGATCCGCCATGCTGCATACAAACACGGTCCGGCCCTCTTTCTTCCGCTCCGGCTGGTCCAGCCGGTAGCGGTGCAAGGTCGGCTCGAACCCATAGGGGTACGGCGTCCCCTTGATCCTCTCCTCCAGGACGTGGAGGCCGCCCACGGCGGCGCTGTCCTCCAGGCCGGCGTCAAAGCGGTGCGCGGTTCGTCTGGCGTAGCAGTATGGGCACCCATGGCGGCACCCGGTGACGGGGTTCCAGGACATTTCCGCCCAGTCAATTTTCGTTTCGTTCATGGTGTTTACCTCCGTTCAGTTCCAGCATTTTCTCGCGGACCAGTTTATCCACAACGTGGCCCGGCTCCCGATACCCGCACATGGCGGCCAGTCTGTCCAGGTTATAGGCGGTCTGCGCCGTCACCAGGAGAGTGACCCGCCGCAGGTTCTTTTTCTCTCTCATGGTTCCGCCTCACTTCCCGCTCCGGTCCAGCCCGATCTCCTCCATGTTCATGTGCCCGCTTTTGCCTGCAGCAGTCTGGATCCCGCGCTGCACGGAAAGCAGGATCACGCCGGTGGCCGCGTCCGGCGGCACGTTCCGGTTGGCGGTCATAACCCGCCACGCGGAGGCCGCCACCGCTTCGATGGCCGCCAGTTGGTCGTGCCCCGTTCCTCTGGTGGTCACTTCCAGGCCTCCGCCTCTCTTTGTCACGCTCAAAATAACCTGGTCATTCATCGTCTGGATCCTCCTTCCACTCATTCACGATACAGCCCCGGCAGTTATAGTCCGGGCAGTAGGTGCAAATGTCCACCCCGTCCTTTGCTGCGTCCCTGATCATGGCCTCCAGGTTTGGTATGTTGATCTGCCGGTTTGGGTGGATCAGTTCCACCACCCGGCGGAGGTATGCGGCCGCGTCCCAGTCCCCGTACACCTCCGCCGGCCCGCTCGGTTCCATCTTCTCCGGGTCCATTGGCCAGATTGCCACCGATCCGCCGTCGGGGTCCGCGTCCCACCTGGCCGTCGATTGCTCCGTGATGTTCCCATCCTTGTCCCGGCAGATCCGCCCCAGTGTGGCGGTGCCTACTCCGATCCCGATAACGCCCATGTCTTTCTCCTCCGTTTCTTTCGGTCGGCTACACCGCCACCGCCTTTTCCAGTTCCTCCATGGTGTTGATCTTGACGCCGCACCACTCCGGCAGGTTGGCCCGCACCAGGGCCGTGGCGAAGGGAGGGGGAACCGCGTTCCCGCACCGTGCCACCTGTTTGGTCTTTGGGTACTCCCGCCCGGTATAATCCCGCTCGATCTTGTAGTCCTGGGGGAACCCGTTGGCCATATACAACTCCCTGGGCGTCAGCATACGCAACCCTATGTCCGCCATAAAATAGGCCGTTTCTCCGATCTGGAACAGGATCACGTCCCCCGCCCCCAGGTTGTACCCGCAGTATGTATTCAGCAGGTCCCGGATCTCCGGCCAGTGTTTCAGGTCCGCGCCCGGCTCCGCCTTGACCACCACGGTGGTGACGACGCCGAAGTGGCCGCCGCCGGCGGTGATGGTCTGCACTGGCTCCGACATGGGACCGCCCAGGTTTGTGCCCTTCATTTTGACCAGGTGCGTGGCCGTCAGGGCATTGTGATCCACGGCCGTGACGGTGTGGAGCGGATCGGACATTTTGGACCCGCTCCCGGTATAGGTCCCTCCGTAGAACTTGGCCAGGTTCGCCACCAGGACGCCCTCCCGGTCCTTTGCGGTGATGGTGTGGAGAGGGTCCCCGGCGCCCTGTCCGTGCTGGTCGCTCCCGTAGTATTTGACCAGGCTGGCCGCCGCCAGGCCGTAGCGGTTGGAGGCGTCAATGGTCATAAGCGGATCCGCCAGCCCCTGCCCCCGCACCCGCTCCGTCTGCTCGGTGTGGTACTGGATCATGGCCGGCGTGATCACCATTTGATGGCCGCCCGCTCCGCTGCTTGTAATCGTGTTCACCGGCTCGGTGATCTTGGTCCCCGTGGCGTTCTCGTTGTTGTGCATGGTCAGCGGGGCAAGGAGGGGAGAGGCCACACCATACCCATGTTTGGCCGTGACGGTCTGGAGCGGGTCCGCCGTGTTCTGCCCCCGGAAGTCCCCGGCGTGGTTTACCACCACCAGGAACGGTTCCGGTGCCTTGATTGCGAACTTGTCCACCCCTCGGATCACTCGCCGCATTGTGTTGGGGCGGAGTGGCCGCTGTGCGGAAAGCCCGTATTTCTCCCGGATGGCCTCCCGCGTGTCGAAGATGGAAGGACAGGGCAGGCTCCAGTCTATGACCTCCGCCGCGCTCCTCCATGGCTTTTTCCGCCCCTCCAGCACCTCCCGGCTGCCCGCCGGTGCGTGTGTCGGCTCCGGCCACACAATGGGCGCGCCGTCACACCTTGCCACCAGGAAAAAGCGCTTCCTGGTCGTTGGCGCCCCGTAGTCCGCCGCCACCAGTTCCCGCCATTCCACGGCATACCCCAGGGCCTCCAGTTGCGAAAGCCATTTGCGGAAGGTCTGTCCGGCCTTTGATTTCACCGGGCGGCCTTTCCGTACAGGCCCCCAGGTCTGGAACTCCTCCACGTTCTCCAGGATGATCACCCTGGGCCGCACGGTTCCGGCCCACCGCAGAACGATCCAGGCCAGGCCCCTTATGTTCTTGTCCACCGGCTTTCCGCCCTTTGCCTTTGAAAAATGCTTGCAATCAGGGGAGAACCACGCCAGCCCCACAGGGCGCCCCTTTGACACCTCGCGCGGGTCCACGTCCCACACGCTTGCCTGGTAATGCTCCGTAAATGGGTGGTTTGTTTTGTGCATGAGTATGGCGTCCGGGTCGTGGTTGATGGCGATGGTCACGGGGCGGCCGGTGGCCAGTTCGATCCCCGTGGACGCTCCGCCGCCGCCGGCGAAGTTGTCCACAATGATCTCCTCCAGGAAGTTGATCTGCGCCCCGCTCATTTTCCCGCCGCCTCCCTCAATCCGCACACGTACTTGGTGGCGTTCTGCTCTGCCTCGCAATACGGGCACCGCCCATTCATCCAGCCGGCGCGGAAAACGCGGCTGCACTCCGGGCACGTCACGGCGTCATGCTCTCCGGCCGCCAGTTGCACCATGAACCCCTGCAGGTTCATCATCCAGGTTAAGTAAATTTCCTTTGCAAAGACGGCCGTCGCCAGTTCGTCCGCCATGGCCACAGCCTCCCGGCGCGGAACCAGGATCGCGTGGTTTTCCCGCGTCCTTTTCCCCGGCTCCACCCATCCGGCCCGCTTGGCGTCCATGTACTTCCACTTTTTTGCGCGGGCCTCTCTGTATGCCTCCACAAAGTTTTTCACCGCGTCTGCCCTCCCATCATATCCAGGTACAGGGCGCAGTCCTTCCCGATCCTCTGGCAGTACGCCCATTCCACCATGGCGCCCCGGCTCTCGCGGTAGTCCGGCAGGAACACGGCCAGGTCCGCCGCGTCCACCATGGCCATGCAGATCCGCATATAGTCCGCGTCGGTCAGGCCGTCCGGCAGCGTGGCCGGGTTCAGAACCACATGGCCCGCCGCCTCCAGGGCCTTGGCGGCCTCCCTGAACTTGGCCCGATACCGCCGATCCCCGGCGATCTTGCCCGCTATGTAAATTTTCATCGGCTTGTCCTCCTATTCGTTGAAAACCTCGAAATATTCCTGGTATGGGTAGCCCGTCATTTCGTGCCACCCGCTCTTGCAGGTTGCCCCGTCGTCGAACTTATACAGGACCGCGCCTTTCCGCGCCTTTGGCTCCTTCCTCCAGGAGGAGGCGGGCACCACCTTGTAGGTGATCACCGGCTTGGCCATGTTTTGGGTTTTGCTGTATCGCTTGCCCCGTTTCCCGATCTCCCGGTACTTTTCCATGGTGGACCGGCTCTCCTTCATCAGGTAGGCCGCCAGTTTCGCATGGTTCCCCCGGCGGTCCAGGGGCTTAAAACTGATACCCCCGCCGCCCCTCGGGACGTTCTCCCATGCCTCGGTGATGATCTCCGGGTCCATCCGGCTGATCACCACGTGTATGTGTGGGTTGGTCATGCGCTTGGTTTCGATCACCACCACGGCCTTGTACTTGATCCTGCGCTTTCGGCAGGCTTTCCGAAGGTTGGCCAGGAAAGCGGCCTTATGGGCCAGGATTTCCTCAAAGGTCGTGTCCTTGTCGTAGTAGTGGAGGACGGCGTGGAGATCCCAGTGGTCAAAGTTCCCATTCAGATCCCAGCGCAGGTGTTCCTCCGCCACCCGCTCATTGATCCGGGCTTGCCTCTCCGTGGTGGTCCCCTTATTGGGTCCGCGCTTGACCCCCTTGGTGTGAACCCGGAAGGATTGCATTTTCCTATGTTCGACGGTCCGGCCAGCCTGCACCATCCTATGGACGTATGGCATGGTGCCCCTCCTTTACGGGTGCTGGTCACTTTACTAATGCCTCTTACCGGCGCTTACGGGGCCATGGCCCCGCCGAAAAATTATCCGTTGCGAACCTCCCGGGGAACTGATATAATATAGGTATCCGGGACGGTTTCGCCGTCGCTTATATCGCCACCTGCGCCGTGTTGTCAGCACCAGGCGCAGGTGGCTTTCTTTATGCCAGGTATTCGCGGGCCATTTCCAGCAGTTCCGCCGCGCTCTCCTGGTCGATGATCTTCATGGTTCCTGGGCGCTCTGCGTCCTCCTCCATGGCCTCTCTGGCTTTCTCTGCCATTTTTTTCCCATTGTCTGTTCCATTCTGCCATTGTCGCGGTGTAGTTGTTCCTGTCCCTTCTCCATTCCATGAACTCCTGGAACTCCTCCGCCGTCATGTTCACTGTCACGTCCATGGGTTCCTCCTTTCCGCCGCCCTGGCGGCGATTTTATATGGTATCAATACTGTGATCAGATACCCCCCCCCCGCCGAACAGGGACAGTTGCGCGGTGTGCTGCTGGAACCGCTTTTCTTGTGCCTCGAAATATTCCGGGTCGATCTCATACCCGATAAAGTCCAGCCCGGCGTCCCACGCGGCGATCCTGCTTGACCCGCTCCCCAGGTGGGTATCCAGGATCCGGTCCCCTTGCTTTGCATAGTGTTGAAAAATCCAGGCATACAGCGCCACCGGCTTTTGCGTTGGGTGTATCCTTCCGGCCTGGGCGGAGGATAGCGCCACGCGCTTGCTCGGTCTGTCAAAACTGGTCCAGGCCAGTTCAAAGGAGGCAAAGGACACTTCACTGGAAAATCCCTTGTCCCAGCAGATCCAGCACGAACTATCCGCCGCCGGGATCAGGCTCACAAAATGGTTGGCCCCGAAAATGATCTGGTTTTTTGATACCCGCACCAGTTCCGTGAAGTATTCCGGCGGCGGCGGGGCGTCGTCCCAGGTCACTTTTTTGTATTCGCTCGGCCGCTCACCCTTCCGCCGCCCCATGTTGTTGCTTATCTTGATCCCGTATGGTGGATCCACCACGGCCAGGTCGAAACATTGATCCGGCATGGACCGCATGGCCTCCATGCAATCCATATTAAAGGCCCGGTTCTCCATTGGCCTGCACCTCCAGCCCCAGCCACCAGGCCGGGTTGTTCCGCTCCGCCTCATGCGGGCAGGCGTCGCAGTTCTCCGCCCTGCACTTGTCGCAGAACTCCCGGTGAAAGGCGTCGTCCCACGGACCTTCCAGGCAGGGGAGGGAACCCAGGAAAGCGCCCAGGACGGCAGGGGAGGCGGTGATCTTCTCGAACTCCGTCACGGTCAGCCCTCCCTCTTGTGCAGGTCCACGCTCTCCAGGGCCTCCCACACGGTCCGCTCCCACTCCCACGCCCAAGTGGTTTTTCGGATCGCCTCCAGCATGACGGTTTCCCCGTCGTGGCTCCAGGTCAGCGCACGGCCGCCGGAAATTGCGGCCGATCCCATTTCCGCCGTGGCCCGCTCGATGATGGCCAGGGCCGTGGGATCCACGCCATACGCCTGGCGGCCGTTCACCTCCTGGAATAACTGATACCCCCGGAAGGTGACGGGGACATAGGAGGCCATACTGGCCGCCTCTCCGCCCATCCACCCGGCCACATCGTCGCTCACGATCCCGGCCATGACGGCCTGGGGCTGGTCGTCCTTCTCGATGGCCATGGCCTCGCCGTCGTCCGGGATCATGCCCATGTGTTCCACGATGATGGCCAGCGCCTTGCGTGGAAGTTTGGTCCACAGGCACCGCACGAACCACCCTTCCGTGTAGATCGTGACCTCCCCGCCCTGGTTCAGGACGGTGTACCCGCTATGTCGGTATGCTGCCTTTATGGCCTTTACCAGGCCCTTTTCCTCGATGATCACCAGCCTGTCCTCCTTTATTTAATATGTATAGGCATTTTGGCCACCGGCTCCGCCGGATCGGCGGCCCACACCTCTGCGTCCAGGATTGTCGCCCAGTCGCACCGCCACACCTCCGCCGCGTTCAGAATCGCGGCCAGGTTGGAGGCGTGGGGCACCACGATGGCCCCATGGGCCGGGTGTACCACCCTGGAGCGGCCCGGGGCCTGCCAGCGGTGGAACCTGGCCCGCGCCACCGCCTCGCGTCTGGTCTGCTCCCGGCTCCCCTCGTTGAAATTGAACGGTTTCAACCCAGCACCGCCTCCCAGCGGTTCGCGGCCTCCATGACTTTTTCGGTGTACTCCGTGGAGGTGACACCGGCCTCCCACGCTTGGAGCGCCCCGGCCGGCCCCATGTTGTAGGCCATAAGGGCCTTTTCTGTGTCCTCATAGTTGATCAGGTGGGTCCCCAGCAGGTACACCCCGCAGACGATATTCCCGGCCGGCGTGGTTGGGTCCTGGTTGGTTTCCGCCTGCAGGTTGATCCAGTATGTATTTTCCGGCCCCGGGTTTAACTGCATGACCCCCACCTCACCCACGGCGCCCACGGCCTCCACGTCGAAGTTGCTTTCCACCTCCGCCACGGCCAGCGCCAGGGGATAGGGGCACCCGTATTCCTCGCAGGCCGTCCTCATGGTGTCCTGCAGGTCATAGGGCAAGGGGATGGCGTCGGAGAAATACCCCTGTTCCAGCAGGGCGGCCTCGATCTTCTCCGCCTCCAGCGGGTCCTCTCCCGCCTCTGGTGTCACGGTGGACACCGGCGCCAGCGCCACGGGCGTGGGCAAGGCTGTTTCCTCCTCTCCGGCCGCCGCGCAGGCCATAGCGATGGCCCACACCATGGCCAGGAGGACAGCGCCCAGGCAGGCCACGGCGGTGATCCTCCGGCGACGAACTGCCCGCCGGCGCTGTTCGCTCTTGCGGCGCCGCTCCGCCCTCCGCGCTGCCTCCGCCTTTTCCATGGCCTTGGCCCGCTCCAGGTCTGCCCGCTCCCTGATCGCCTCCTGGCGCCGGCGGATTTCCTCCACCTTGTCGCGGTCCTCCCGGCGGTGGCGGGCCTCCATGGCCCCGATCCGGCGTTTCAGGTCGTCCACGTCCACCACCACGCCCCTGTACTGCTCCATGGCCTGGCGGTATTCTTTCGCTTTTCGTTGGCTCATTTCCTGGCCCCTCCCGTGAAAAATACTCGCTTGACCTCATAGGGCAGGCCGTACCGCCGGCGTCCGCACTTGTCGCAGGTGATTTTCTCGGACCGTCCGGGCAGTTGCTTGACCTCCCGATCCCTGCGGGTGGCGATCTCAACCGCGCAGGGCTTACAAAGGGTCTTTTTCATTCCTCCGCCTCCTCCCGTTCATCCACCCAGGCCGCGCACATATCCGCCTGCTGGAGGCGCCACACCCACGGGGAGGCGGCCATGGCCGCCGAAAGGGCGCGGCCGTCACCCTTTGCCGCGTTGTCATAGGCTCCCATGTGCCACCGGATGGCCAGGGCCTCCTCCGGCTCCAGGTCCATGTGCCGCTGGATCAGGTACAGGCTTTTCTCGCCGTGGCCCAGGGGGAGGGGGTCCCGGAACGCATACGTTTGGTAGTCCTCCCAGTATCCGGTTTCCGGGTTCTTCCTCCGGCGGGTTTCGGTGTGGTAGCAGTTCACCTTGCACACGTCGTGCAGCAGGGCCAGGACGGCCACCGTTTCCTCCACGTCCTCCGCCAGCAGGTCGGAGGTGGTGGCCCCGTAGGTTTCCACGCACACGATGGCCCGCAGGCGGTGGTACACGTTCAGGGAATGTTCCAGCAGGCCGCCAGGGTGCGCCCCATGGTGCCTTGTGGAGGCGGGGGCCTCGAAAAAGTCCGTTTCCCTCTCCAGCCACGCCAGGAGGGCGTCCGCATAGTCCCGCTGTACCCGCTCGGTCCAGATCTTCAAAAACTCCGCTTTTCTGTCCATGGTCTATACCTCCACACCTTGAAAGGTTTCTTTGATGGTTTTCCCGCGCACCTCGAAAGCCACGATATGGAACCGCCCCATGGGGTGGATATAGTCCACACGGCCCCGCATGGGCCGCCGGATGGCCTTTCCGTGCGCCTCCTCGAATATGGTTTCCGGCGTCCGCACCACTTCCTGGCCGATCTCCAGCCTGGCCGGGCGCCTCCGCTGTTCGCTCATGGGTTCCTCCTATTCCGCCGGCGGTGCCTCGTTCCCCCATGCGTCCCACCCTGGGGCGCGGTCCCGGGCGAACAGTTCCAGCCTGGGAACGTCCCCCAGCAGTTCCACGATCCGCCGGCGCGTTTCGTCTGGTTTCTTGCTGTGCCCCTCAAAAGGTGCCTCGATCACCTGGTGGACCCGGTGGCTGCGGACCTGCTCCCGGGCCTTGAACCCCGGGGACACCCCCAGCAGGCAAACCTCCGCGTTTGCTCTGGTGTAGGCGCCCATGCCCCAAAAGTTCCCGCCGTTCTTCCGGTTCTTTTTGACCCACACGAAAGCGGCGGTTTTGTAGGTGAACCCCCACGCCTCCAGGACTTTGATCGCCTCCGCGATGTTTGGGAAAGTTGCCCACATGAAACAGGCGGCCCCCCCCCCGCAGATTTTCTTCACTGGCAATTTGCATATATCCTCGGTTGTCATGGTCTGGTAGTGCTTGGCGGCGTTTCCCCGGCTCTTGGCCGTGGTCCCGTGCTGCCGGTACTCCCATGGGGGATCCGCATAAATCACGCTGTATTCCTTATCAGGTAGCGGGAGAAAGTCCGCCATTGTCGGCACTCCTTTCTATCCGCCGGCGCTCCGCCGCCGTGGTGAACTCCTCCACCATGCCCCGCTCCCGGAGGTCCTGCAGGTCCAGGTTGTAGACGTTCCTGCTTACCGTCTTTCCGGTTTCTCCGTCCCGGATCTCGATAGATAGGAGGGGGCGCCCCATGCAGGTGGAGAAAAAGGCGTGGGCCTTGTTCCATTCCGGCGTGATCCAGTCCAGGGCATAGTCCGGGGTGCGCGGATACTTCACAAAGATGGTCCCGCCGCGCATGGGCGGGAGATTTTCCACATATCCCGCCACCAGTGTGTAAAGTTTGGTTTTGTTCGCCGTCAGCCTCAACATTTACAGGACCTCCTCCCGATACCAGGCCAGGATCCGCTTGGCGTACTTCTTCCGGGTTCGCTTTTTCTTTGTGTGCCGGTAGCGATAGGCCAGGGGGCGGTTGTAGACGGAGGCCCACCGCATGGCCTCCTGGAACTCCAGCGCCTCCCGGCAGGCTGCCCACACCCTGGCCAGCGCCTTTCCGGCCTGCTCTATGGTCGTACATATCGCGCCCCATGCCCCCTCCAGTGACTTCATGGCCTCGCTGGCCTGCTCCAGCGTGATGGTCATGGACCCGCCGGAGATCACGGCCGGCGGCACGGCCTCCGTGGGTTCTTCCGCCGCCAGGGAGATCTCCGGGATCTCGCCGTATGCGGTCCCCACCGGCTGGCCGTCCATGTAAACCGTCAGCGGGGCGGTGTCCTTTTTATCAGGTCCCACTTGGCCAGTCCTCCCCGTGTTCATAGCCCAGGAGGATATTGTGGGCAAGGTCGCTCATGTCCTCCTGTAACTCCATCAGGTCCAGCAGCGTGGTGTATGAAACGCCCGCCGCCTCCAGGTGTTCCCGGAACGCCTTTGCCTCCTCTACGGCCTCCCTGATCGCCCTTTGCTCCCTTGCGGCGTCCTTTGCCTTGCTTTTGGCGTTTTCTGCCTCCATCTTCATCAAAAGCCGCCTCATTTTTTCGTTTCGATCCTCCAGGATCTTCCGAAAGGCCCTGCGCCCTTTGGGTTCTTCTTGTCCCATGCGGTTCTCCTTTCTGGCGTCCTTACTGGCCCGCCGCCTTGCCGTCGGTGGGCTTTCCGGCTTTTCTGCCTCGCCGCTCCAGGGACTGTTGCACCTTCCGCTGGGCAAGTTCCGCGTTGTACCGCAGGCGCTGGTCCGGCAGGCGCGTCCCATCCCGGCCCCGGGAAAGTTCCGTATAAACTACGGCCAGGGACTTCCCGAAGGTTCCGGCGATCTCTTTCGGGGAATACCCTTGCTCCCACATTTTTTGAATTTCCAGGCGGTCCCCGATGGTTCTAAAGGCATAGTCGGCCATGTCCTCACCTCCTTTTCATGCTCTGGTTGCCCTCGTAACCTCCGGGGCGGGCCTCTCTTTTACTGGTACTGGACGCACAGCAATCCGCAGATCGAAAGGGGAAGATCGTAGGGGATAGTCCCTGTTCCGTTCACCTTGTCCATCATGGCGTTTATCCCGGCTATCATCCAGTCCTCCACGTCCTTGTCGCGGTTCTTTAGGGTGTTTACCGCTGTAATGCAATCGGTAATGCAGCCCATCAGCACCTTGGCATTGTGTTCTGCCGTCAGGACCATACACCTGATTTCCCCGTCACCCGCTTTCTTGGCCTCCTCCAGTTCTTTCACGGCGGCGTCCTCTCTCTTTTTGTTGTCCAGTTCCTTGACGTATTCCTCGGTATAGTAATAGGTCAGGCGCTGGACACGCTTTAGGACTTCTATTCTGGCGGCCATGTTGTCCTCGTTCTGCTCCTTCGGCTCCTCGATCCAGATATTCACGGTTTTCCCGTCCGGCAGGTTGATTTCCAGTCGATCCCCCAGGTCACTGATCCAGGCGTTCACCCCTTCTGCGGTGCTGCGAAAAATGGCATACCCGGCCCGCTCGCTCTCCGCTGCGCTTCTCTCGTAGTCTGTCGGAAAGATCTTATTTACTTCGTCCCATGCGGCTTTCTTGCTTGTAGCGGTCATTTTTTATCCTCCTTATCCTTTCCCCTGCGGTGTCGTAAACAAAAAAATTAGGTTACACTCGGTCGATTGACCTTGTGTAACCTAATAATAATGTCTGCCCGCCGCAAAAAATTGCGGCGTCCCTCTTCCCTTTTTTAAAAAAATATGATATAGTGTCTATTTGACAGGTGCCATCTCCCTGTCCAAGCGCCCTGCAGGGCGTTCGTTCGGCGGATCCCGCCGTTCTCTAAACAAAAAAATGGAGGTTGCCCGTACCTTACCACGGGCGTTTTGCTGCGGCTTCGTATCAAAGACCTCCGACATCATCAAAGGAGGTCTTTTTTTCATGTCCAGATCCAGATTCACCCCCCGGCAGATGGCCACCGCCGGCATCATCGCCGCCATCTACGCTGCCCTGACCCTGCTGCTGCCCATCCCCCAGTACGGCGGCATCCAGTTCCGGGTGGCGGAAGCCATGACGGTGCTGCCCTTCCTGTTCCCGGAGGCCGTCCCCGGCCTCACCATCGGCTGCTTCCTGGCCAATCTGCTGGGCTCTCCCATGCCCGTGGACTGGGTGGTGGGCACGGCGGCCACCCTGCTGGCGGCCCTCTGGACATCCAAACTCCGTCACCGGGCCCTGGCGCCTCTGCCCCCGGTGATCTGCAACATGGTGCTGGTGGGCGCGGAGATCGCCTGGTTCTTCCCCGCGGAGGGGATGGGCTTCTGGGCGGCTTTCGGCCTCAACGCCCTGACCGTGGGCATCGGTGAGGCTGCGGCCTGCTTCATTCTGGGTTCCCTGCTGCTGCAGGTCCTGCCCAGAGTGCCCGCCCTGAAGAGCCGGATGGCTCCCTCCCGGGTCTGATACCTGCCTTGCTCGAAAAAGAAGTCCCGCGTCCAACGGACGCGGGACTCACTTTTTACTTGGCGGTGAATTCGTCCTTCCCCGCGCCGCACAGGGGGCACACCCAGTCGGCGGGCAGATCCTCCCACTTGGTGCCGGGGGCGATGCCGTTGTCCGGGTCACCGGCCGCCTCGTCATAGATATAGCCGCAGAGATCGCATTCGTACTGCTTCATGGGAACATCCTCCTTATGATTTGATCGGCAGAACGCACTGCCGAGGGGTCCGCACAAAATGCCGGTCACTTCAGCTTTTTCCGGATGGCCGCCTTGGCCTCCGGCGACAGCAGTCTGGACGCCGCCCGCACCGGCAGAGGCGGCAGTCTGCAGAACTCCCGGCGCACCTGATCGAAGGGCTCCACCGCATAGGCGGCAAAGAAGGCCGTCCGGTCCGGCGGCAGCGGGATGGGGGATGCCAGCCGGGGATTTCCGGCAATGGCCCGCTCCGGCGGGAAGGGCTGCTTGGCCAGGGGCAGCTGGTCGAAGATATAGCTGCCGTGGGGCGTGTTCACCAGCAGCAGGCTGACGCCCTTTTCCTGCTGGTCCGGCAGCTCATCCGGCCGCAGGCCCCAAAAGTCCCCCAGGGTCAGGTCGCCCGCCCGGGTCATGGAGGTGTAGGGGCAGCGGTAGCAGCTGGGCCGCAGGAACAGCGCCCGGCCAAAGGCCCGGCCGTACTCCGTGCGGAACAGAGGGGCGGTGTCCACAGTGCCGTCGCCGTAGACGGCGGTGAAGTGGCTGTCCTTCCAGCCGGTGACCTTGTTGCGGAAGCGCACCGCCTGCAGAGGCTGCTGCCGGCGGGCCTCCAGGCTGCGGGCCATATCCTCCCACACGCCGGGGGAGGGCACGCCGTGGCACACCAGATCACAGGTGGTGAGATTCTCCGGCCGGCCGCCCAGATACCGGTACAGTCCGTCCACCTGGCAGGGGGTGCCGGAGAACAGCACCGGCCGCTGATCCAGCCAGCGCCGCACTTCCCGGAAGACGGTCCCCAGATCGCTCTGAACGTATTTTGCGCCCCGCATCCGCCACAGATCCTCCTTGCGGAAGCAGGCCGTGTGCCGCAGATGCTGCCGGCTGTCAAAGGCGGCGCCGAACACCACGCCGCCGCTCTCCAGAATGTACTCCGCCAGCAGCGTGAACACACCGCCCGAGGTGGAGTCTTTCCGGATGTCGTCATTCTTATTCCAGGCCGCGAACACCGCCGGCATGGAGGCTGCCGGCCGCCGGCGCAGGATGGGGCAGACCGCGGTGCAGCGGCCGCAGCGGATGCAGGCCCCGCTGTCGATCACCGGGTAGGAAAAGCCCTCCCGGTCCCGTTCCATGGTGATGGCGTCCTTGGGGCAGCCACTGGCGCAGGCGGTGCAGCCGGTGCAGCGGGTGCGGTCCGCCAGTCTGGGCAGAGGGCGCTCCTCCGTCTCGGCGGGCGGGACCTCCGGCTGGCAGGGGCGGTCTTCCAGGGCGCAGCGCAGATATGTCAGGGACATCTGCCGCTCCTGGATGAGCCGCTCCTCCACGGCCGCCCAGTCGATGGGAGCCGTCAGCTCCGCCGTGTCGCCCTTGCCGATGATCCGGTCCCCCAGGCCCAGCCGGCTCAGCAGGCTGAAGGTCCGGGAGCTCTCCGGCACGGCCATCTCCGCCGGTGCCACGCAGGTGAAGAAGGGCTTCTGGAACTGGACGGAGAACACCGTCCCGTGGAAGGAGTTGGTGCACACATAGGCGGCGTCCCGGAACAGGCCCAGGAACTCCGCCGGCCCCGCGCTGAAGATGCAGCGGGCCTTGGGATGGACCTTCTGCCGCGCGCCGCACAGCTGCACCACCGGCAGGCCCGTCTCCTCCGCCAGGCGGCGGATATAGGGTGCCAGCGCCCCGGGGCGGCTGATGCAGTAGCAGAGGATGTAGCCCTGACCGGCGCCGCCGTCTCGGGCCACGGACGCCCAGTCCGCCTGGTTCAGCAGCAGGGTGGGATCCAGCACCACTGGTACGTCCTGGCCGATGATGTCCCGGACGATGGCCTGGCCCTGCCGCTCCCGGACAGAGAGATGGGAGAAGGACTCCAGATATCCCCGCAGCGCTTCCTCCATCCCGTCGGGGATGCGGGGGATGCCGAAGGAAGGGGCATAGGCGATCTTCCGTCTGTCTGAAAACGCCCCGAAGAACACCGGGTCGAAGCGGCCGTTTGGAAAGATCTTGGGATTCCAGATCTGGTCACTGCCGGAGAGCAGCAGGTCATAGGGCAGATCCGCCTGCCGCAGCTCCGCCAGGCTCTCGTACCGGCGGCCGGAGATGCGCAGATGGTCCCGGGAGAAGGCCTCGAACCGCTCATGGCGGGCCTTCAGGGGGCCGTAGTGCAGGGCGGTGTGGGCATCGTGGGCGGCGCTGCCCAGGCCGGTGGGCCGCTGGAACAGGGCGTTGTCCTGATTTACGTAGTAGTCGATGATCTCACAGCCGCTCCCCAGGGACTCCACCGCCCGCTCCGTGGCGTAGGCCTGCAGCATGGCGCCGTAGTGATGGATATGATAAAAGGTCAGCAGTCCTGTCTTCAACAAAGGGTCTTCCTTTCCGCAGTGGAAATGGCCCGCCGGAGCGGGTCACTGCCTGTCCAGAATGGCGTCGGCATCCCGGGGGGCCAGAAGGTCGTCCTCCGCCACCCAGTCGGCCACGTCCACCACGTCGAACTCCGTGGCGGTCCGGCGGATCACCACCTCTTTTAGTCCGGCGTTGATGACCAGCCGCCGGCACATGGAGCAGGAGGTGGCGTCCCCCAGCAGTTCCCCGGTCCGGGCATCCCGGCCCACCAGGTACAGCGTGCCGCCCACCATGTCCCGCCGGGAGGCGGAGATGATGGCGTTGGCCTCCGCGTGGACGCTGCGGCACAGCTCATACCGCTCTCCCCGGGGGACCTGCATAGCCTCCCGGGAGCAGTAGCCCAGGTCCACACAGTTGGCCCGGCCCCGGGGGGCGCCGTTATAGCCGGTGGAGATGATCTCGTCGTTTTTCACGATGATGGCCCCATAGACCCGGCGCAGGCAGGTGGCCCGCTCCAGAACGGTCTGGGCGATGTCCAGGTAGTAATTGGCTTTGCTGATGCGGTCCATGGGCGACACCTCTCTCTGTCAAGTTACTCTATTGTATCATGGCCCTGCCGCAGTTTGCAAGGACTCTCCCCGCTTTGGAAGGGATTTCTGCGTGTCTCACCGCCGCGGATCCAGCCCCGCCCGGACGGCGATCATTTCCGCCGCCACGGACACGGCGATCTCCGCCGGCGTCTGGGCGCCGATGGCCAGGCCGATGGGGGCGTGGAGACGGCTGTACTCCGCCTCTGTGAATCCCGCCTCCAGCAGCCGGTCCCGGCACAGGGCCAGCTTCCGCCTGGAACCGATGCAGCCCAGGTATCTGGCACCGCTGCGCAGCACCTGGGCCAGCACCTCGTAATCCGCCTGATGGCCCCGGGTCATCACCACCACATAGTCCTCCGGCGTCACCGTCACCTGCTCCGTCAGGCGGGTGAAGTCCCCGCAGAGGGTCCGCTCCGCCCCGGGGAACAGGGCCGGGTCCGCGAACTCCGGCCGGTCGTCGTACACCACCGGCCGGAAGCCCAGGTCCGCCAGCACCGGCACCAGGGCCTGGGACACGTGGCCGCCGCCGAAAATATAGGTCCGCCCGGCCCTTACCACCGGAATGGCCAGCCAGCCCTCCGCAAAGACGGCCTCGCTTTTCAGCAGGTCCTCCAGATGGGCCGGGGGCGCATCCAGATGGCGGACGCCGCTCCGGTCCGCCAGGCCCATGGCCGTCACCCGCTCCCCCTGGATCCGCTGCAGGAGCCAGGTGTTCCGGTCCCCGCCGCCGGCCTCGATCAGGTCCCGCAGGACGGCGATGGTATGGGCATCTCCCGCCGGAAGGTACTGAAGCTGCACCGTCACGCCGCCGCCGCAGACCATGCCCAGGCTGGCGGCGTCCCCCTGGACGAAGCGGAACTGCCGCAGGGCGTCCGCCTGCTGCTCCAGCAGCTCCGCCGCCAGCCGCTGACACTCGAATTCCACATTCCCGCCGCCGATGGTGCCGGTGGTCCTGCCGCCGGGAAAGACGGCCATCATGGCTCCGGCCCCCCGGGGGGTGGACCCCTCGGAGGCGGCCACGCTCACCAGCTCCGCCGGCTGTCCCGCCTCCAGGGCGTGGACGAGCTCTCGGAAGAACTCCCGCATCTCAGCCGATCCCTCCATTCACGGCGCCCAGGATCAGCACCGCCACCGTGACGCCGCAGTACACGTATTTTGCCAACGGGTAAAACCAGGGCCCCAGGGGATGCCGCCGGGCCAGATTCACCTGGGCCAGGCAGTCCTCCTTCCCCCACACCCAGTAGAAGAACACCCCCGCCAGCAAAGCGCCGATGGGGCAGGCGTAGATGGAGCAGACGTCCATCCAGCCGGAGACGATGCCCTGGATGCACAGGCCCACCGCCAGCCCCACGGCTCCGATCACCGCCACGGCGGCCCGCCGGCTGAGGTGGAGTTTCTCCTGCAGCGTGGCGGTGGGGGCCTCGAACAGGTTCACCAGAGAGGTCACCCCGGCAAACAGCGCCGCCACAAAGAACACCGCCATCAGCACCCGGCCCCCCGGCATCTCCCGGAACAGGTTGGGCAGGTAGATGAACATCAGCCCCGGGCCGCTCTGGGTCAGGGTCTCCCCCGCCGTGGCCATGGCGGGGATGATCACCAGGGCGCTGAGAACCGCCGCCATGGTGTCAAAAAACGCCACCGTCCGGGCGGACTCCGGCACGTCCGCCTCCTTGGAGAGGTAGGAGCCGTAGATCAGTGTGCCGTTCCCCGCCACAGACAGGGAGAAGAACGCCTGCCCCAGGGCGTAGACCCATACCATGGGGTCCAGCAGCCCCTCCGGCTTCAGGACAAACATATAGCGGTAGCCGTCCGCCGCCCCGGGCAGAGCTGCGATATAGACGGCCAGCCCCACGAACAGGCAGAAGAACAGGGGCATCATCACCTTGTTGGCCCGCTCGATGCCGCCGCCGATGCCAAGGGCCATGATGAGCAGCGTGCCCGCCATAGCGGCCACCTGCCAGCCGGTGTTGCCTCAGGAGGACGCCGCGGTGTTGAAATAGGCGGTGAATGCCTCCACCCCTTGGTTCTCCAGCGCAGCGCCCGTAAAGGACGCCACGGCGTACTTCAAAATCCAACCAACCACCACGGAATAGCCGATGGCCATGGCCAGAGAGCCCGCCACCGGGATGAGGCCCAGAGCCTCGCCCCAGCCCCGCCGGCCTGTGCGCCTCTCTGCCGCCGTGCCGAAGGCCGCCACGGGTCCGCCGGATGCGGCCCGGCCGAAGGCCATCTCGCCGATGACGCCGGTGGAGGCAATCAGCACCACAAAGATCACATAGGGGATCAGGAAGGTGGCCCCGCCGTAGGCGGACATCCGGGATGGAAACAGCCAGATGTTCCCCATCCCCACCGCGGAGCCAATGCAGGCCAGCTTGAATCCCCATCGGGACCGAAAGCTGTCCCGTCTTGTCTGTTCCATGATTTTTTCCTCTCTTCTCTCAAAACTGCGGCGGCCCGCCGCGGCGCGCGTCAGCCGGCGCCCCGCTTTTGCAGCTCCTCACCCAGCAGGCGCACTGCCTGGTCCAGATAGAATTGGAGCGGCTGGGATTCCCCCACGGCCAGCCGGATGCTGCATCGCTGAGAGGGCAGCAGAATCTTCACCGCCTCGCTGCCGCCAATGGCCTCCGCCATCCGGGGAGAGACCTCCCCCAGCAAGCCGTTGGGCGTCAGCACACCGATGGGCCCCAGCAGGATATCCGCCCGCCGGGCGTTGAACGCCACGGCGTTCTCGCCGGTGGCGCCGTCGTCCGCCCCCGCCCGCAGCATAGCGGCGGTGGCCAGAGAGTTGGTCCCCAGCGCCCGCACATGGAGACTGGGCCACTTTTTCTTCACAGCCTCCACCAGGCCCCGGCCCATGCCGCCGCCCTGGCCGTCCACCACGGCCACCAGCAGTTCCCCACGCATCATTCTCTCCATTCCTCCATTTTCAGATCTCCCTTTCAGCATACCCATTCCGCCCCCGCTTGTCAACTTCTTCCGCAGCGTCCATCGCGCCTTGCAGAGCGCCTGCGCCCACCCTTGTATTTTTCCCGCATGGCAGCTACAATGGGAGGCGCACCACCGTGTCAAAAAATTTTTGGAGATGTTGAAGAAATCCGGCCCGCAGTCCCGTATGATAGATGTCGGACGACAAAAGGAGGTGGCGGCACGGCGTGAACAAACTGACAAACGCGTCCTTTTCCCAGCTGGTAGTCCAGTATGAGCGGCTGGTCTACACGGTCTGCTTCCAGCTGGTGCGGGACGCCGCCGCGGCCGAGGACCTGACCCAGGAGACCTTCCTGTCCGCCTACCTCCACCGGGACGCCATCCCTCCCGGCTATGAGCGGCAGTGGCTGTGCCGCGTGGCTACCAACAAGGCCAAGGACTACTTACAGAGCGCCTATCAGCGCCACACCCTGCTGCCGGGAGAGGACAATATCCCGCCGGGGCTGTCTCCCCCTGCGGAGGAGACGGTCCTGCGCAGGTCGGCTGCAGCTGAAATCCGGGACCTGATCCTCCATATGCGCCAGCCCTACCAGCCGGTGTGCCGGCTGTGCCTGCTGGAGGAAAAGACACCGGAGGAGGCGGCCCTGGCGCTGGGCCGGCCGGTAAAGACCATCCATACACAGCTGTCCCGGGGCAAGCGGATGCTTCGGGAGGCATTGGAAAGGAGTGGGAACGATGACATGCTTTCGCCCTGACGGGCATTTGACGGACGCGGCCCTGACCGCCCTTGTCCGGGGGGACTGCCTGGAGGAGCTGGACCGCCTGGAGCTGGCGGAACATCTGGCCTACTGCGACCAGTGCCTCCAGCGGTACACAGAGCTGCTGTCTGAGGGACCGATGCTGACCCCCGCCCGCTCCTGCCGGGAGAGCCTGCGGCGCCGGATCCGGCAGCGGGCCGTCCAGCTTGGCGTCAGCCGGTACGCCACGGCCGCGGCGGCAGTGACCCTGGCCCTGACGCTGCTGTGGGGCAGCGGAAACCTGTCCGGACGGGTGCATTCCACTGCGCCCTCGCTTCTGGAGCGGGCGGGCACTGCCCTGACAGAGTGGACCGACGCCTGGCCACAGGCGTGGGAGGAGGCCCTCTCCGGCTTCTCCGGCCTATTTGACAATTTCGGCGTCTCGCCGCGGAATGATCTGACACAAGGAGGTACACACCCATGACCCATCGAAATGGATTCCTGCTCTTCATCTCTTCCTGCCTCTCCGGCTGCGGACAGATGTATCAGGGCTATATGAAGCGGGGCCTGTCCCTGCTGCTGGCCTTCTGCCTGATCCTTTTTGCCTCCACCTATTTCTTTCTGGGGGCACTGGCGCTGTTTCTGCCGGTGATCTGGCTGTATGCCTTTTTCGACAGCTATGCGCTCCGGAGCCAGCTGGCCGCCGGCACCGCGCCGGAGGACGCCTTCCTCTTCGGCCTGTCCGATATGGACAGCAAACGGCTGGGAGAGCTGCTGCGCAAGCGTCACAGTCTCATCGGCTGGGCGCTGGTGGTAGTTGGCGTCTATATGCTCTACGACATACTGTTGAGCCAGCTGGGCGGTCTCTTCTTCGGTTGGTTCGGGGAGTGGCTATACGGACTGCTGCGCTATGGCCTGCCCCGCCTGGTCATCACCGTGCTGGTGATCCTGCTGGGCCTGTGGTTTATCCGGGGCCCCAAGGACAAGACGCCCATTGACGACGAGATCCCCCCCTT
>ULTL01039976.1_pt1 | contig 33328 bp, 28 predicted proteins | sample 1957531 | NCBI WGS metagenome assembly ULTL01 (sample SAMEA4835732, study PRJEB28245) | human gut metagenome | biome: gut microbiome; material: fecal sample | place: Denmark | collected 2008 | reverse complement strand
CGCCCGGCGGCGGTGCGCAGTTTTTTTATATATTTTATAAAAAAGGCGCAAGCGTATGCGCGATTTTTTCCATACTTCGGGGTGGACAAGCGCGCCCGTTCGCGGTACAATAGCAAAAATCATTTTTCCGGCGGCGCACGGCGCCGTTTTCTTACACCGCATATTGTTATAAGGAGGTCTTTCCCATGGCTTACTTCTTTTCTGGCCAGTCGCACACGTTTAATGAGTATCTGCTGGTGCCCGGCTACTCCTCGAGCGAGTGCATTCCGGACAACGTTTCTCTGCGCACGCCGCTGACGCGCTTTCGCGCGGGCGAGGAACCGGCCCTTTCACTGAACGTGCCGATGGTCTCGGCCGTGATGCAGTCCGTGTCCGGCGACCGGCTGGCTGTCGCGCTGGCGCAGGAGGGCGGCGTGTCGTTCCTGTACGGCTCGCAGTCGATCGAGGACGAGGCCGCGATGGTCGCCCGCGTCAAGAGCTACAAGGCGGGCTTTGTCCAGAGCGATTCGAACATCAGCCCCGACGCAACGCTGGCGGACATTCTGGCCCTGCGCGAGAAGACCGGCCACTCCACCGTCGCCGTCACGGAAGACGGCACGGCCGGCGGCCGTCTGGTCGGCATCGTCACGAGCCGCGACTACCGCGTGAGCCGCATGGACCCCCAGACGCCGGTGCGCGCATTCATGACGCCGCGCGAGAAGATGATCACCGCGCCCGACGGCACATCCCTGAAGGAAGCCAACAACATCATCTGGGAGCACAAACTCAACTCCCTGCCCATCGTCAATGACGAGGGCCGCCTGTGCGCATTCGTGTTCCGCAAGGACTATGACCTGCACAAGCAGAAGCCGAACGAACTGCTCGACAGCCAGAAGCGCTACCTCGTCGGCGCGGGCATCAACACCCGCGACTATGCCGAGCGTGTGCCCGCGCTGGTCGACGCCGGTGTGGATGTGCTCGTCATCGACTCGTCCGAGGGCTACTCCGAGTGGCAGAAGCGCACCATCGCGTGGATCCGCGAGCGCTACGGCGACAGCGTCAAGGTCGGTGCCGGCAACGTCGTGGACGCGGACGGCTTCCGCTTCCTGGCCGACTGCGGCGCGGACTTCGTGAAGGTCGGCATCGGCGGCGGCTCCATCTGCATCACGCGCGAGACCAAGGGTATCGGCCGCGGCCAGGCGACCGCCGTCATCGAGGTCTGCCGCGCACGCGACGAGTACTTCCGCGAGACCGGCATCTACGTGCCCGTCTGCTCCGACGGCGGCATCGTGCATGACCACCACATCACGCTCGCGCTGGCCATGGGCGCGGACTTCGTGATGCTCGGCCGCTACTTCGCCCGCTTCGACGAGAGCCCGTCGGACAAGGTCAACGTCAACGGCACGCTCATGAAGGAGTACTGGGGCGAGGGCTCCAACCGCGCGCGCAACTGGCAGCGCTACGATCTCGGCGGCAGCAAGAAGCTGTCCTTCGAGGAGGGCGTGGATTCCTACGTGCCCTACGCCGGTAAGCTCTCGGATAACGTGCAGCAGACGCTGGCGAAGGTGCGCTCGACCATGTGCAACTGCGGCGCACTGACCATCCGCGAGCTGCAGGAAAAGGCGCGGCTGACGCTCGTGTCCTCGGTGAGCATCGTCGAGGGCGGCGCGCACGATGTCGTGCTCAAGACCTCGAACAAGCCCGTGTGAGACGCAGGTAAAAAAACAGACGGTGCCCGGCATCCCCGCCGGGCACCGTTTTTCTATCCCCGCGCGGAGGCGGAAAAATATGCGTGGGTTTTTTGGTCGGGGCGTGTATAATGAAGTAGAGACAGAGCCGGGAGGAGGCGAGGACGTGCAGGAGCAGGAGATGATCGCGCAGCTGCTGCAAAAAGACGAGCGCGGCATGGAGGCCCTGCTGCAGCACTACGGGCCGCTGATGCGCTACATCATTGCGCCGATCCTGCCGGACACGCAGGACCGGGAGGAGTGCCTGTCGGAGGCGTCGCTGCGCGTGTGGAACAAAATCGCGCAGTTTGACCCGGCGCGTGGGAGCTGGAATGCGTGGCTGACGGCGATCACCCGAAACACGGCGCGAAACTATCAGCGCAGCGCGCAGCACCACAGCAGCGTACAATCCATCCCGGAGGGCACACCGGCGCCGGGCGCCTCCCCCGAGGAAGCAATTTTACAGGCAGAGCGCAGCGCCGCGCTGCACGATGCGCTCGCACGGCTCGGGCAGAATGACCGGGCGCTGTTTTACCGAAAGTACTATTACTTACAGTCCACCGCGCAGATCGCGGCCGAGCTGGGCATGACGGCCCGGGCGGTCGAGGGCAGGCTCTATCGCCTGAAAAAGCAGCTGCGCAGGATATTGGGAGGTGAGGGCCATGTGTGACCGCCCGTGGGAGACCATGACGGACGCGGACTTTGAGGCCATGCTGGCCCAGAGCGTCCCCGATGTTCCGCCGGAGGAGATCGTGGCCGAGGTGACGCCGTGGCGGCGCGCCATGAACCGCATCCTCTTCGGCATGGCGCTGTGCGCGATCACCCTGAACTTTCTGTGCCTGAACTACATCCTCCCCGCCATCGGGACGGTGCTGCTGCTGTTGGGCTTTCGCACCCTGCGGCGGGAAAACCGCTGGCTCGGCGGCTGCTTTGCCGTCACTGTGATCCGCGCGGTGTACTTCTTTGCGACGCTGGTCCTGAATACAACGATTTTGCAAAGCGCCGTGTTCACGCCCGCCGTCACGACCGCGCTCACCGCTGTGAACGCGGTGCTGCTCCTCGCCCTGTACTTCTGCTTCTGGCGAGGGCTGCTGGCGGTGCAGAAAAAGGCGGGCCTGCCCGCGCAGACCGGCGGCGCGCTCGCGCTGATCGTGTGGTACGCGCTCGTGTGCGTCCTCGCCGCCGTCCACTACACGGGCTGGATCGTGCCGATCGCCATGCTCGTGGGCTACGGGTGTATCCTCCGCAGTCTTTGCCGTCTGTCCGGCGCGCTGGACGAGGCCGGATACGCCATCGCGCCGGGGCCGGTGCGGGTAACGGACCGGTGCCTCGTGCTCGTGATTGCTGCGGTGCTGGGCATCGGCTGCACGCTCGGGTATCTCTTCGGCGGCAGCTATCGGATGGACTGGCAGCCCGTGGACGCGTCAACGCAGGCGCAGACGGAAGCGGTCCGGCAGCAGCTGCTGGATCTCGGCTTTCCGGAGGCTGTGCTCAACGATCTCGCGCCGGAGGACATTGCCGCCTGCGACGGCGCGCTGCGCATCGTGACCGAGACAGAAGATTATCCCGTCAACGACGGCAGAAACGTGCTGCGGGAAGCATACAACGAGAAAAACGAGCGCTATTACGTACAGGACACGGTCTACGATGTCAAGGAGCTGCGCCTGACCAGTGTGGGCGTGCAGCTGCCCGGCGCACAGGAGACGTGGCGGGTGTACCATCACTTCCTGTGGACGACCGACCCGGACTTTTACGGCACGGAGGTGCTCCAGATCTGGCCTGCCGACCAAAACATATCGGATGGGTGGCGCTTCGCCGGGGACGTGACCGGCCGCGTGCTGTATGACCGGGACGGGCAGACGCTCACCGCGCCCTATCACGCGCTCGGACGCCAGACCTACACCGCCGACTCCGTGTTCTTCGGGCAGCGGACGAACAGCGACCTGTTCGCGGCCTTTTCCATGCCGCGGCACGCAGAGAGCGCGCGCGGCTATGTCGCCTACTCCGCCGCGGGGGCGCAAAGCGGCTATCTGCTCAGCAGCTGGTGCAACTACACCCACCAGCAGAGCCTGCTGCAATATCCCGCCGTGACGGCGATGGAAAAGCGGATGACGTCCGCCTTCGGGAATACCGGTGCGTTTTACACCGTACAGCACGCGCTGCAGTTTTTCCCCGCGGACGGACAGCTGCTGCGATGAGCGCAAAAAAACCGACCCGAACGCTTGTTCGGGTCGGTTTTTCTATGCACCGGGTCAGGGGTGCGGTTTGTTCTCGCGGTAGGCCGCCATGATGTCGCGGAAGATCTCGCCGTTGGACGGCGGCGTCCACGTGATGGCGTTGGCGCCGGCCTGAATGGTCTCGAGGATGCTCTCATCCGTCGGGCCTCCGGTGGCGATGATGGGCACGTCGGGGTGCTGCTCGCGGATGCGGCGCACGACGGCGGGCGTCTCCGCCGCGGCGGAAACGTTGAAGATGTCGGCACCGGCTTTGATGCGTTCGTCAAAGTCCGTGTCCGCGCGCGCGACCGTGAGCACGACGGGGATGTCGATCGTCTCGGCCACGTGCGAGACGACGGCGCTGGCCGTCGGCGCATTGAGCACGACGCCGGTCGCACCCTGCATCTCGGCAAACATGGCGAGATTGACCACGCGCTGCCCCTGCGTGAGACCGCCGCCGACGCCGGCAAACACCGGAATATCGGCCGCGAGCAGCAGCGCCTGCGTGATGATCGGCTGCGGCGTGAACGGGTAGACCGCGATGATGGCGTCGGCGTTCACGTTTTTGATGATGGACAGGTCGGTCGAGAACACAAGCGACTTGATGCGCTTGCCAAAGACCATGATGCCGCTGCACTGATAGACGACCTCCGGCACGCGCAGGGCGAACTTGCGCAGCGTGCCGTCCACGGCCTGCGGCATGGACTTTTTCGGGGGGATTATTTTTTCTTCGTACATTTTGACTCACACTCCAGTATCCGTTTGAACGTTTCGACGCCGGTCAGCAAAACGCGCTCGTCGAAATTGAAATGACTGCTGTGCAGCGGGGCGGTACCGGTCGGCTCCTGCACGCCGAGGAAGAAAAACAGGCCCGGGATCTCCTGCTGGTATTCGGCAAAATCCTCCGCCGCCATGACGGGCTCCACCAGGACCGTGTCGTCCATGGAATCGAGCACGGTGTAAAACTGCTCCACCAGCTCGCGCGGGTTGCGCACGCTGGGGTAACGGACCTTGCGGTCCATGTCGATCTGCGCGCCGGTGGCCGTCTCGAGGCCCTGCATGAGCGCAGCGATCTTGTGGCTGAGGGTGCGGTAGAGCTCGTTGCTGAACACGCGCAGCGTGCCGCTGATCGTGACCTCCTCGGCGATGACGTTGTGCGACGTGCCGCCCTGGATCTTGCCGAGCGTGAGCAGCGCGTCCTGATGCGGGTCCACATCGCGCGTGATGACGGTCTGCACCATCGTGACCAGCTCCGCCGCGACAACGATGGCATCGATACCCATCTGCGGCGTGGACGCGTGCGCGCTCTTGCCGTGGACGGTGATGTCAAAGTCGCTCGTCTGCGCCATGAGATAGTCCCAGCGCACGCCGATCTTGCCCTTCGGCACGGTCGGCCACAGGTGCAGGCCATAGATGCGGTCAACCTTCGGGTTTTCGAGCGCGCCGTCATCGATCATGCGCCGTGCACCAGCCCAGCCCTCTTCGCCGGGCTGAAACAGCAGGACAATATTACAATGAATATGGGCGCGGTTTTTGGCGATCCAGCGCGCAAAGAGCAAAAGAATCGTCATATGCCCGTCGTGGCCGCAGCCGTGCATGTTGCCGGGGTGCTGCGAGCAGTAGGGCACGTTATTGGCCTCGTCATTGTGGATGCCGTCCATATCGGCGCGAAAGGCGATGGTCGTCTCGGCGTCCCTGGCGAAAAACACGGCCTTCACACCGCAGACGGCCGGCGTCTCGATGCGGTCAGGACTGCACTGCCGGAGCTCGCGCAGGACATAAGCCTGCGTGTCGCGCAGCTGGAAGCCGATCTCGGGAATGCGGTGCAGATCCTGGCGGATGCGCACCGCGTCGTCATACATGGATTCAATTTGTTTACTCAGATGCATACTTTCTCCCACAGCGCCGGATGGGCCCGCGCCGCTTGATTTGTCTATATTTTTCTGTACACAGTATACCCAAAATCCGGCCGTGCGTCAATGGCCACAGGAACGGACTGTGACCGAGGTCAGGAAAAGTTCACAACTTGTCCCTTGCATTTTTCCATACGGTCTGCTAGTATTTTAGAAAATACTCAAAAAAATCAAAGAAAATGAAGGCGATCTCCATGGCATCCACCACCGAAGCGCGCGTAGCCGTCATCACCGGCGGCAGCTCGGGCATCGGCCTGAACGCCGCGCGCGCCCTGCGCGACCGCGGTCTGAAAGTATACGAGCTCAGCCGCCGCGCCGAAAACGCGGAGCCGGGCGTGACGCACCTGCAAGCGGACGTAACGGACGAGGCGCAGGTGGACGCCGCCGTGGCGGAGATCCTGCGCCGTGAGGGGCATATTGACATCCTTATCAACAATGCGGGCTTCGGCATCTCGGGCGCGATCGAGTTCACGCCGACGCAGGAGGCCCGGCGGCAGTTCGATGTGAACTTTTTCGGCATGGTGAACATGAACCGCGCCGTTCTGCCCGTCATGCGGCAGCAGGGCGGCGGCCGCATCGTGAACATGAGCTCCGTTGCCGCGCCGATCGCCATTCCGTTTCAGGCGTACTATTCGGCCTCCAAGGCCGCCGTGCGCACGTATTCGCTCGCGCTCGCGAGTGAGGTGCGCCCCTTCGGCATCGAGGTCTGCGTCATCATGCCGGGCGACATTGCCACCGGCTTCACCACCGCGCGGCGCAAGAGCTGCGACGGTGACGATGTCTATCACGGCCGCATCGCGCGCTCCGTCGCCGTGATGGAGCACGACGAGCAGACCGGCATGACCGCCGAATTTGCCGGGCAGTTCGTAGCCCGGTGCTCCACGCAAAAGCGCGCGAAACTCATCTGCACGATGGGCCATAAATATGCCCTGTTCGTGTTTCTCATGCGCATTTTGCCGATCGGGCTCACGACCCGGATCGTCGGCAGGATCTACGCATCCTGACCAAACTGCTTTCTTCCCTGCGGCGCAAGATCCCATTGCCCCCATCCAGGCAACTTCCTTCCATCCTTCTCCACCCTGTGCGCCGCGTTTCCCCCCTTCCCGCAGCAGCGGGTCTGCCTCCGGTCCCATCTCAGCCGGAGGCAGTATTTTTATGCAAAGCATAAAAATACTGCCTGATCCCATCCGAGGCGGGCCTTGCCCCCTCGGGCTCCCCTGCGGCTCTGTCACCGGAAGTTTCAGCGCATCTATCGCGCTCTGGCCGTCTGTTCTTTTATTTATTTTCTCTGAAAATAAATACTGTCTGATCCCATCCGAGGCGGGCCTTGCCCCCTCGGGCTCCCCTGCGGCTCTGTCACCGGAAGTTTCAGCGCATCTATCGTGCTCTGGCCGTCTGTTCTTTTATTTATTTTCTCTGAAAATAAATACTGTCTGATCCCATCCGAGGCAGGCCTTGCCCCTCGGGCTCCCCTGCGGCTCTGTCACCGGAAGTCTCAACGCAACCGAAAGGGCTTTGCCTTTTTCCTTCTTATTTTTATGCTCCGCATAAAAATACTGCTATACCTTAAAAAGGACCCCCCTCCGTGCTGCCTGAGCAGCGCAGTGGGGGGTCCTTTTCCATTATGCCAGAAACGGCGAGCGCATATACCGCTTGCGCAGGAAGATATTGCCGCCATTCGGCGGGCCGATCTGCGTGAAGCCGGCCGACTCAAACATGGCCAGCGCGATGCGGTTGGTATGATATACATGCGTGACGACCTGCTCAAACGACTGCGCGGCCGCCAGCTCCTCCACGGCGCGGAGCATCGCATTGCCCCAGCCATGGCCGCGGCAGGCCGGATAGACGAAAAAGTCATTGATGAACACCGTCTCCGGCTCGGTCGTGTCACACCAGAGCTCACCGACGGTCTCGCCGCCGGACTGCGCCGCGAGCAGATAGTTGCGCGGCGTATCCGCGCCCTGCGGCAGCATCTCGTCAAGCGCGCCCTGCGCTTCGGTGAGCGCGTGCTCCTCCGTATCCGTGGCGCGGGCGAAGAGCAGCTCCTGCGCATAGCGCGCGATGTTGCGCTGCCGGAACGGCCCGAATTCCTCCGCCGTAAGCACGCGGAGATCTACACTTTGTCCCATATCGTCCTCCTGTTTACGCCTCCGGCTGGATCATGCGCCGCGCGTTGACCGGCGGCAGCAGATCGCCGTACAGGTCCCGCAGCAGCAGCTGCGCCACGGGCGTGATGTCCTCTGTGCTCTGGCACGGGCGCAGATACAGCGCCGCCGGCTGCCCGTTCCAGCGGAAGCGGAAGCCCGTGTCGCGGTAGCCGTTTTTCGCGAGCAGCCGCTTGCGCTCCGTCAGCGCCACGCACGTGCGGCTCAGGCAGTAGAGGATGCCCTTCTTACCGGCGTAGCAGCGCGCGATGAGCTCTATGGCCACGCGGCCAAGCAGCTGCCCGCGCAGGAACGGATAGATCGTGAGCGCGTGCACGAGCACGTAGCCGTACGGCGAGCAGACCGTCACGAGCGCGTAGCCCGCCTCGCGCTTGTCGTCCGAGCGAAACAGCAGCAGCTCCATGCGCCGGCGCACCATGGCGCTGGCGATGACAGCCTCGGACAGCAGCTCGGGCGCGTCAAACGTGCGCTTCATGTCCGGATACAGGCGCACGAGATCCGTGAGCTTGCCCTTTTCCAGATGCAGCTTGCGGATCGGCGGCAGCTGCTGCAGCAGCTCCTCGAGGCCAAACAGCTGCTCATCCGGCTCCCAGTTGCCGGCCGTGTCCTGTGCCGGAGCCTGTGCCCGCGGCTGGAAATGGACGATCTTCGGTTCGTTCGGCTTTGTCATGCAAACTTCTCCCTTTCCGCGACGGCCAGCGCGTCGCAGCGGTTGTTGTACACGTTATCGGCGTGGCCCTTGACCCAGAAAAACTGCACCGTGTGCGTCTGGAGCAGCCCGTCGAGCATCTGCCAGAGGTCGGCGTTTTTCAGCTCGCCCTCCTTGCGCCGCCAGCCCTTCTGCTTCCAGCCGCGCAGCCAGCCGAGGTTGATGGCGTTGGCAAGATACTGACTGTCCGTATACAGCGACACCTGACACGGCTCGCGCAGGCTCTGCAGCGCCGTGATCGCGCCGAGCAGCTCCATGCGGTTGTTCGTCGTGGATGGCTCGCCGCCGGAGAGTTCCTTTTCATGCGCCCCGTATCTCAGGATGGCACCCCAGCCGCCGGGGCCGGGGTTGCCGGAGCAGGCCCCGTCGGTATAGATGGTGACCTGCTTCATGTCTCGGTCTCCCCGGCGGGCGCGTCCTCGCTCTCGGCGCGGTCGGTGAGCGCGACGGAGATGACGCGCGCGCCCTCGGACAGGCGCATGATGCGCACACCCTGCGTCGCGCGGCCAAGCTCGGAGATGCCGGCAGCCTCCATGCGGATGATGACGCCGTCGTCCGAGACGACGAGCACATCGTCGGTATCGTACACGACCTTGACGGCCGCGACCGGGCCGGTCTTGTCGGTGATGTTGTAGTTTTTCATACCGGAGCCGCCGCGGTGCTGCGGTTCCTCGCCGCCGCGGATGTAATCTGCGGCCGGGGTGCGCTTGCCGTAGCCGTTTTCGGTGATGGACAGCACGCCCGCGTCCGGCTGCGCGATCTCGGCGCCGACGACCCAGTCGCCGTCCTTGAGACGGATGCCGCGCACGCCGACGGCCTCGCGGCCCATGGGGCGCACGTCCGTCTCGGCAAAACAGATGGCCTGACCGTTGTGGGTCGCCATGAGGATGTTCCGGCTGCCGTCGGTGCGCATGACGTTGATGAGCTCGTCGCCCTCGTCGAGCGTGAGTGCGCGGATACCGCTTGTGCGGATATTACGCAGGGCCGAGAGCGGCATGCGCTTGACGGTGCCGTTGCGCGTGGCAAAGACGAGGAACGAATCGTCGTCCATCTCGCGCACATGCAGCATGGCGTTGACCTTTTCGTCTTTCTCCACCTGAATGAAGTTGACGATGTTCACGCCGCGCGCGGTGCGCCCGGCCTCGGGGATGAGGTAGCCCTTCTTGCGGTAGCAGCGGCCGCGGTTGGTGAAGAAGAGAATGTAATCATGCGTTGAGGCGGTGAACACGGTGTCCACATAGTCCTCGTCGCGCAGCGTCGCCGCGCGCACGCCCTTGCCGCCGCGCTTTTGCGCGGTGTACTCGTCGACGGGCACGCGCTTGATGTTGCCGCCGTGCGAGAGTGTGAACACGCACTGCTCCTCCTCGATGAGGTCCTCGATATCAATGTCGTCCTCGATGTCCTGGATTTCCGTTTTGCGCTCGTCACCGTATTTGTCGCGGATGGCGATCAGCTCGTCGCGCAGCACGGCCTTGACCTTTTCGGGATCGGCCAGCAGCTCGCGGAAGTAGGCAATGCGCTTTTCGAGCTCGTCATACTCGTTTTGCAGCTTCTCGCGCTCGAGCCCCTGCAGGGCCTTGAGGCGCATATCGAGAATGGCCTGCGCCTGCACGTCGGACAGGCTGAAGCGCTGCATGAGGTTTTCCTTCGCGTCGTCGTAGCTCTCGCGGATGATGCGGATGACCTCGTCGATATTCTCCTCGGCGATGAGCAGACCCTCGAGCAGATGGGCGCGCTCGAGCGCTTTCTTGAGGTCGAACTTCGTGCGGCGGACGATGATCTCTTCCTGGAAGGTGAGGTACTCGTCGAGAATGTGCCGCAGGGACAGGATCTTCGGCTGCGACTGGTTATCGACCAGCGCGAGCATGTTCACGGCGAACGTGGTCTGCATCTGCGTCTGGGCAAACAGCCGGTTGAGCACGACCTGGGTGTTGGCGTCCTTCTTGAGCTCGATGACGATGCGCATGCCGTTGCGGTCGGACTCGTCGCGCAGGCCGGAGATGCCGTCGAGCTTCTTATCACGCACCTGCTCGGAAATGTTCTGGATGAGCTGGCGCTTGTTGACCTGATAGGGCAGCTCCGTCACGATGATGCGGATGCGGTCGTGCCCCCAGGTCTCGGTCTCGGTGCGGGCGCGCACGACGATACGGCCGCGGCCGGTGGCGTAGGCCGCGCGGATGCCGCTGCGGCCGACGATGATGCCCCGCGTCGGGAAGTCCGGGCCCGTGACATGCTGCATGAGGTCCGAGAGCGTGGCGTCCGGGTTTTCGAGCACACAGACGCAGGCATTGATGACCTCGGTCAGGTTGTGCGGCGGGATGTTCGTTGCCATGCCGACGGCGATGCCGGAGCTGCCGTTGACCAGCAGGTTCGGGAACCGGCACGGGAGCACGCGCGGCTCGCGGCGCGTCTCGTCAAAGTTTGGATCCCAGTCGACGGTGTCCTTGTCGATGTCGCGCAGCATTTCGTTGGCGATCTTCGACAGGCGCGCCTCGGTGTATCGATAGGCGGCCGGGGGGTCGCCGTCCACGGAGCCGAAGTTGCCGTGGCCGTCGACGAGCATGTAGCGCATGGAAAAGTCCTGCGCCAGACGCACCATCGCGTCGTACACGGACGCATCGCCATGAGGATGGTACCGGCCGAGCACGTCACCGACACAGGTGGCGGATTTTTTGAACGGCTTGTCCGAGGTCAGATTGTCCTCATACATGGCGTAGAGGATGCGGCGGTGCACGGGCTTGAGACCGTCGCGCACATCCGGCAGCGCACGCCCGACGATGACGGACATGGCATACTCGATGTAAGAGGTCTGCATCTCATGGACGAGCTCGCTTTGAATGATCTTCTGGTCGGGATAGAGAATGTCCTCCCGTTTATAATCCTTGGCCATGGCTGCACACCTCCTTAAATGTCAATATTGACCGCGTACTTGGCGTTTTGCTCGATGAACGCCTTGCGCGGCTCGACCTTCTCGCCCATGAGCACGGTGAATACCTCGTCGGCGTGCACGGCGTCCTCGAGCGTGATCTGCTTGAGCGTGCGGGTCTCGGGGTTCATGGTCGTCTCCCAGAGCTCGTGCGGGTCCATCTCGCCGAGGCCCTTGAAGCGGTTGATGTCGATCTTCGCGTTCGGATTGTCGCCGCGCATCTCGGCGGAGATACGGTCGCGCTCCTCGTCGGAGAAAGCCACGCGCGTGGTCTTGCCGCGGTTGAGCTTATACAGCGGCGGGATGGCGGAGTAGACATAGCCGCCGTCGATGAGCGGGCGCATGAAGCGGAAAAAGAACGTCAGCAGCAGTGTGCGGATGTGGCTGCCGTCGACATCGGCATCGGCCATGATGATGACCTTGTGGTAGCGGAGCTTGTTGATGTCAAACTCCTCGCCCAGTCCGGCGCCGAGCGCCGTGATGACGGGCGTGAGCTTGTCGTTGCCGTAGACCTTGTCGGCGCGCGCCTTTTCGACGTTGAGCATCTTGCCCCAGAGCGGCAGAATGGCCTGGAAGCGCGAGTCGCGCCCCTGCGTGGCCGAGCCGCCGGCGCTGTCGCCCTCGACGATGTAGAGCTCCGTCAGCGACGGGTCGCGGTCGTTGCAGTCGCGCAGCTTGTCGGGCATGTTGAAGCCTTCGAGCCCGTTTTTGCGGCGGATATTTTCGCGTGCGCGGCGTGCGGCTTCGCGGGCGCGCGAGGCCGTGAGCGCTTTTTCGATGATCATGCGGCCAACGGCGGGGTTTTCCTCCAGAAACTGCGACAAGCGGTCGAACACGACGGAGTCGACGAGCGTGCGCATCTCGGAGTTGCCGAGCTTGGCCTTCGTCTGGCCCTCGAACTGGGGGTTCGTGAGCTTGACGGAGATGACCGCCGTAAGGCCCTCGCGGCTGTCCTCGCCGGAGATGCTGTCGCCCTCCTTGAGGATGCCGGACTTCTTGCCGTAGGCATTGAGTGCGCGGGTAAGTGCGGCCTTGAAGCCGGTCTCGTGCATGCCGCCCTCTGGCGTGTGGATGTTGTTGGCGAAGGAGACGATGACTTCGTTATAGCCGTCGTTATACTGCAGCGCGATCTCGCACATGGAGTCGCTGCGCTCACCGGACATATAGATGGCTTCAGGGTGCAGCGCGGTCTTGTTTTTGTTGATGAAGTCGACAAATTCGCGGATGCCGCCCTCGTAGCACATCGACTCGCTCACGGGCTCCTCGCCGCGCTGATCGGTGATGGTGATGCGCAGGCCGGCGTTTAAAAACGCCTGCTCGCGCATGCGCACGTGCAGCGTCTCATAGTCGTAGACCGTGTCCTCGAACATGACGGGGTCGGGCTTGAAGCGCACGGTCGTGCCGGTGTGGTCCGTCTCGCCGACGACGGTCATGGGCTGCGTGATATCGCCGCGGGAAAACTTCATCTGATAGATCTTCCCGTTTTTATGCACGTTCACTTCCAGCCACTCGGACAGCGCGTTGACGACCGAGGCGCCGACGCCGTGCAGGCCGCCGGAGACCTTATAGCCCCCGCCGCCGAACTTGCCGCCCGCGTGCAGCACGGTGAATACGACCTCGAGCGCGGACTTGCCGGTCTGCGGCTGGATGTCCACGGGGATGCCGCGGCCGTTATCGCTGACGCAGATGATGTCGCCGGGCTCGATGGTGAGCTCGATGTGGCTGCAATAGCCCGCGAGTGCCTCGTCGATGGAGTTGTCGACGATCTCATACACCAGGTGGTGCAGGCCGGATGACGACGTGGAGCCGATGTACATGCCCGGGCGTTTGCGGACAGCCTCCAGACCCTCGAGGACCTGGATCTGACTGGCGTCGTACTCCTGTGTGATCTTATCTGTAATATCTGGCATGGTTTGCTTCCTTCCGTGCAGCGCCGCGGTCAGAGATTTTCCAGTCCGCTGGCCTTGCTGCGTTTATATAATGTTGCGGTGTTGAGCTGGGAGAGATAACCGATCTGGCCGCTGCCGAGCGAGCAGAGCACGAACGACTTCGGCAGCTCGGTCCCGGCGGCGTTTTCCACCTGACCGGCCTGTTCCAATTTTTCTAATGTCTCGCGCGTGCGGTGCGACCACGTGGCAGTGTCCATATCAAAGACGCCAATGACGCTCTTTTGCAGCACGATGACCTGATTACCGAGGTGCAGATACATCAGCGGATCACCCCGTTTTCGACTGTGAGCACGCGGCCGCCGGTGCGTTCGGCGATGCGCGCGTCCTCGCAGCAGGTGATGAGCGTCTGCCCGCCGCCGATGCGGTTGAGTACGAAGGCCTGCCGCTGCGCGTCGAGCTCCGAGAGCACGTCGTCGAGCATGAGCACGGGGTATTCGTCAAACTCGTCGTGGAAGATCTCCCGCTCGGCGAGCTTGAGCGACAGCGCCGCCGTGCGCGTCTGCCCCTGTGAGGCGAAGGCGCGTGCACTCTGGCCGTTGATGTCGATGAGCAGATCGTCCTTGTGCGCACCGGTGAGGCACTGGCCGCTGTCGAGCTCGGCGCGGCGGTGCTGCTCCTGATGGTCGCACAGGGCGTAGTAAATCTCTTTTTCCGTGCCGAGCGCGTCGGCTACCGTACTGACCGTGCGGTAGGCAAGGGTCAATTTGTCGCGCCCGCCGGAAAAGTCGGCATGGATGGGCGCAGCCGCGATGTTCAGCCGCGAGGCATAGGCCGCGCGGTAGCGGATGAGCTTTGCCGAGACCCGGCACATCTGGTCGGAAAAATCGTCGAGCGTGTCGAGCAGGGACGGCTTTTCGTGCCAGTCACGCAGGATGGCGGACTTCTGGTCATATAACCGGCTGTATTCAGCGAGCAGCGCGCCGTATTTCGGCCGCAGCTGGCTGATGGCCATATCCATCATGCGGCGGCGGGCGGCCGGCCCGTCGCGGATAATATTCAGATCATCCGGACAAAAGAGTACGGCGGCAAAGGTTCCGGCAAGCTCGGCGGCGGTTTTCTTTACGCCGTTTTGCCAGATCTGCTTGCGCTGCCCCTGCCGGAGCACAATGCGCACGGTCTGCTCCCGCCCGAAGGCGAACACGTCCGCGAGCACCTCCGCGCCCGTGTAGCCAAAGCCGATGAGCTCTTTATCAAAGCGCGTGCGAAAGCTTTTTCCACCCGTGAGCAGATAGACCGCCTCAAGCAGATTTGTCTTTCCCTGAGCGTTTTCGCCGGTGATGACGTTCGTGCCGGGCGAAAACTCCGCCGCGGCAAATTTATAGTTGCGCCAGCCGTTGAGCGCAATTTTGCGCACGATCATTGCGCGCGCTGCACGTGCAGCGTGTGCCCGGCGAAGGTCACCTCATCGCCCGGGCGGATCTTCCTGCCGCGCATGGTGCACGTCTCGCCGTTGACGGCGACCATACCGTCGGCAATGACCTGCTTGGCCTCGCCGCCGGTCGCTGTGAGGGCGGCAAACTTCAGCAGCGCGTCGAGCTTGATAAATTCCGTTTCAATTGTAATGTTTTCCATATTTCTTGCTTTTCAGACCCGGATCACTGCCCGGCGCGCAGGCGCACCGGCAGGACCATATACACAAAGTTATCACTACCGTCAGCCGGGACAAGGATGCACGGGCTCGAGCCGGTGTTGAGGCAGACGTTGATCTCATCCGCGGGCGCGGCCTTGAGCGCGTCGGACAGGTAGTGGTCGTTGAAACCGATCTCCAGATCCCCGCCCTCGCCCTCGCACGGGCAGGAATCGGCCGCCTTGCCGAGCGGCGTCGTGCAGACGAAGTCGATAGCATCCTTGCGGAAGGTCAGGCGCAGGGGGGCGTTGTTCTTGCTGTCGATGATGAGCGACACGCGCTCGACAACCTCGAGCAGATCCGTGCGCGCGGTCTTGACCGTGACGCGGAACGACTCCGGAATTGCTTTCTTATAATTGAGGAAGTCGCCCTCGAGCCGGCGGGACAAAATGACCGTATTGCCGACGGTGAAGGAGATGTGCTTGCTACCGACGGACAGGACAACGCGCTCGTCACTGTCGCCGCACAGGCGCTCAAGATCGCTCAGCGCCGTGCCGGGCACGATGAAACTGCAGTCGTCGCCATAGCCCTCGACCGCCTCGCGCCGCAGCGCCAGACGGTAGCCGTCGACGGAGACCATGGTCAGGACGTTGTTTTCAATTTCGAAGAGCGTGCCCATGTAGACCGGGCGGCTCTCGTTCGTACTCACGGCAAAGGAGCACTCGTTGATCATCTTCTTGAGCAGGTCCTGCGGGAGGGATACGCCGTTTTCCGCCTCGACGACCGGCAGATCCGGGTAATCGTCCGCGCTCAGGCCGACGAGATTGAACGCCGCCTTGCCGCACTTGACGGACACGGTGCCGTTTTCTGCCTCGACCGTGACGATGCCGTCCGGCATGCGGCGCAGCATCTCACAGAACAGGCGCGCGCCGATGAGCACGCTGCCGGGTTCGGGAATGTCGGCATCAATGGTGGTGTAAATGGCTTTCTTCAGGTCGTAGCCGGTGATGCGCACGCTGGCACCGGCCTCGATGAGCAGGCCCTCGAGCGTGGGGATTGGGCTCTTGGCGGCTGCGGCGCGGGCTGCGGATGCGGCAGCCTGCTGCAGAACGTATTTGTCACAGGAAAATTTCATGAGCGGCCTCCTTAATCAGAAACGTTGTGTCTATTCGAAAGATAGAAAGCATAAATTTAGTAGTAGTAGTAGAGCTGTTCGTTTGGTGGAAAACCCACCGGACGCCTTGCGGCGGCGGGAAAAACCGTGTTGAAAAGATTGTTGGAAAGTTGGTAACTCAAAAACCGGCAAAAATCGGTATTTTTGTACTCCACCGCTTTCCACACGCTTTCCACGTTAGAATAACAGCGGAATGTGGAAATCAGTTTTTGGAGTTGATGTTGCTCGTGATGTCGCGCACGGTGGCGGCGATGTCGGGGTCGGACTTGAGCAGCTCCTCGACCTTGCGGATGGAGCTGAGCACGGTGGCATGGTTGCGGCCGCCGAATTCCTCGCCGATCTCCTTGAGGGGGAGGTTCGTGAGGTTGCGCATGAGGTACATGGCAATCTGGCGGGCCATGGCGGTCTTTTTGTTGCGGCTCTGCCCGCGCAGATCGGCGCCGGTGAGCTGGAACGAGCGCGCGGACTCTTCAATGATGACGTCCGGCGTGGGGATATAGGTGCCGGTGCGGATGACGTCCTTGATGGCGCGCTTGACGGAATCGACCGTGATCGTATCGTCGAGAATATCGCGGTAGGCGGTCAGGCGCTTGACGACGCCCTCAAGCTGGCGGACGTTCGAGGTGATGTTCTCCGCAATGTACTGAATGACATCCTCGGAGAGAATCATGCCGAACTGCGCGGCCTTCGTGCGGATGATGGCCGTGCGCGTCTCGAGATCCGGCGGCTGAACGTCCGCGAGCAGACCGCCCTCGAGCCGGGTGCACAGGCGGTCGTCGAGGCGCTTCATCTCCTTCGGCGGCCGGTCAGAGGTCACGACGATCTGCTTGCCGGCCTCATACAGGCAGTTGAAGGTGTGGAAAAATTCCTCCTGTGTGCTGTCCTTGCCGGCGATGAACTGAATATCGTCCATGAGCAGCAGATCCGCGTTGCGGTATTTCTGGCGGAAGTTCTCGGCCGTGCCGGTGCCGATGGATTTGACCATCTGGTTGACGAATTCTTCGCCCTTGACGTAGGCAATCTTCGCCGAGGGGTTGTTGTGGCGGATGGTCTGGCCGATGGCGAGCAGAAGATGCGTCTTGCCGAGGCCGGAGTTGCCGTAGATGAGCAGGGGGTTATACGCCTTGCCGGGATTCTGCGACACGGCGATGGCCGCCGCGTGGGCGAACTTGTTGCTCGGGCCGACGATGAAGCGGTCGAACGTATAGCCGTCCATCTCCGGCATCTCCTCGGATGACGGACGCTTCTCGCGGTACTCGAGCAGCTCATCGTCCCCGGCGAGCACGACGAGCTCGAACGGGCAGGAGAATAGATCATACAGCACGGCGCAGATCGTCTTTTCAAAGCGCGACTGGATGATGCTGCGCTTAAAATCCGACGTGGTGTGCACGATGAGCGTATTATTATTGATCTCAATGGGGGTGCAATCGGAAAACCAGGTATTGATCGCGGTCTGGGTCAGCTCCTGTGAAAGGCTGTCCATGACAACGGACCAGATATCGGTGAGCGAATTCATGGTGGCCATAGGTTCGGCTCCTTCGATGATTTTTCACTGCGCGGATACGCTGGTATCAGCCATACCAGTATAGCAAAAATTCATGATTATTTCAACAATAATGTTCGGATTTATTATATAAATAGGTGTAGAATCTGCCGTGCAGAGGATTTGCTTTTCCTGTGCAGGTTGTGGTATGATAAAAAAACACGATTTTTTGCATAAAGCAGGTGTTGTTTTGTTCCTGGTCGCGCAGGCCGGACAACTGTTCGGCGATACGGAAGCAGCCGCCCTCCCGGCGTTGTTGGAGAGCGGGCGGCTTCCTGCGCGCATTTCGGGTCTGCCGGCGAGCGCGCGGGCGCTGCTGGCGGCGTCGATGCACGCGCAGCTCGATGCGCCGGTGCTGGCCGTGTGTCCGGACGAGGCGGCAGCCGAGCTGTTTCAAAAAGACCTCTCCGCCCTGCTGGGACAGAACGTGCCGCTGCTGACGGCGCGCGACTATACGTTTTACACGGTCGAGAGCGTCTCACGCCAGACGGAGCAAAAGCGCCTGAGCGCGCTTTATGCGCTCGCTGCCGGAACGGCACCGGCCGTGGTGTGCACGGTCTCGGGTCTGCTGCAGCGCGCCATGCCAAAGGAAAAACTGCTGCAGGCGGCCTTTGAAATCTGCGACGGCAGCTCACTCCCGCCAGAGGATGCCGAGGATGCGCTGCTGCGCTGCGGCTATCTGCGCACGGCACAGGTCGAGGGGGCGGGCCAGTTTTCGCGCCGCGGCGGCATTCTGGACTTTTTCTCACCTGCGTATCCGCAGCCGGTGCGTGTGGAGTTCTGGGGCGATGACGTGGACTCCATGGGCTTTTTTGACCCTGAGAGCCAGCGGCGCACCCAACCGCTGGAAAGCTGCCGCATTCTGCCGGCGGCGGAGACGCTGCCCCCACTGTATCCTGGCGGCAGCGCCGCGCTGGGCGAAAAGCTGCAGAAGCTCGCCGGACGCGCCGCCGCGAAAAAAGACAACGACACGGCGCAGAAGCTCGCCGAGTCCCTGCGTGCCGACGGGGAAAAGCTCTGCAATGACTGCGTGCTTCCGGCGGCCGACCGGTATATGGGCTTCGTGTACGACGCGTTTGCCACGGCGCTGGACTATCTCGCGCCGGAGGCGGCCGTGCTGATCGACCAGCCGGCGCGCTGCGCCGAGCGCGCGAAGGAATACACCACGCAGCTGCGCGAGGACATCGCCCTGCTCGTGCGCAGCGGCACGATGGCCGCGCACGCGGAAACTTTCTATGAGCCGTTTGCCGACATGATGCGCAGGGTCCAGGCCTGGCCCATCGTACTGGCCGATGGGCTGCAGCTTGGCCGCAGCCCCATCGAGGCGCGCACGCTCGTGAGCCTGACGGCAAAGCAGCTGCCTTCCTATGGCGGCAGCAGCCAGACCGCTGCGGACGATATTGCGCACTATCAGAACCTCGGCTACCGCGTGGTCGTGCTGGCGGGCGATATGCGCCGGGCGCGTATTTTGTGCGAGTTTCTTGACGGACACGGCATCCATGCCGCGGCAGCCGAGCACCCGGACGCGCTGCCGGAATCGGGGCAGTGCCTCGTCACGGCGGGCAGTCTCTCGGCGGGCATCGAGTTTCCGTATGCAAGGCTCGCCATCCTTACGGACACGCAGATCGCTGCGTCCGGTCTGCGGCGCGCAAAGCACAAAAAACAAACGAACCGCGAAAAGATCAACTCCTACACGGACCTTTCCGTCGGCGACCTCGTCGTGCATGAATACCACGGCATCGGCCGCTTTGCGGGCATTGTGCAGATGCCGGTCGACGGTGCGGTGAAGGACTATATCAAGATCAGCTACGCCGGAGCGGACACGCTCTATGTCCCGGCGACGCAGCTCGACCTCGTGAGCAAATACATCGGCGCGGGCGAAGATCGGCCCGTGAAGCTGTCCAAAATGGGCGGCACGGAGTGGGCGCGCACGAAAACGCGTGCCAAAGCGGCCGCAAAAAGCATGGCCAAGGAGCTCACCGCGCTCTACGCCGCGCGCAGCCGCACGAAGGGGCACGCCTTCGCGCCCGACAGTCCGTGGCAGACGGAGTTTGAGGAGCACTTCGGATATCCGGAGACGGACGACCAGCTCCGGTGCATCGATGAGATCAAGGCCGACATGGAAAAGCCCGTGCCCATGGACCGCCTCCTGTGCGGCGACGTAGGCTACGGTAAGACCGAGGTCGCCCTGCGCGCGGTGATGAAGTGCGTGCTCGACGGGCGGCAGGCGGCCATTCTCGTGCCGACGACCGTGCTTGCACAGCAGCACTATCAGACGGCTGTGCAGCGGTTTTACGGTTTCCCGGTCGAGATCCGGATGCTCTCGCGCTTTTGCTCGCAGGGGCAGATCCGCCAGACGCTCGCGGACATGCGCAGCGGCAAGTGCGATCTCGTGATCGGCACGCATAAGCTGCTGCAGAAGAATATTGCGTTCAAGAACCTCGGCCTGCTCATCGTCGACGAGGAGCAGCGCTTCGGCGTGGCGCACAAGGAGCACATCAAGGAGATGAGCCGCGCGGTCGACGTGCTCACGCTCTCGGCCACGCCCATTCCGCGCACGCTGAACATGGCACTGTCCGGCATCCGCGACATGTCCACCATCGAGGAGCCGCCGCAGGACCGCATCCCGGTGCAGACCTTCGTTATGGAGCACGACTGGAACGTGCTGTGCGACGCCATGCGCCGCGAGCTGCAGCGCGGCGGGCAGGTGTACTACCTGCATAACCGCATTGAAAACATTGAGCGCACCGCCCTGCGCATCTCGAAGATGCTCGACGGCGCGGTCGTAGACGTGGCGCACGGCCAGATGAACGAGGAGCAGCTCTCAACGGTCATGGAGCGCATGGTCACGGGCGAGACGCAGATCCTGGTCTGCACGACGATCATTGAGACCGGCATCGACATTCCGAACGTGAACACCCTCATCATCGAAGACGCCGACCGCATGGGTCTTGCCCAGCTGCATCAGCTGCGCGGGCGCGTGGGCCGCTCGAACCGGCGCGCAAGCGCGTACCTGACGTTCCGGCGTGGGCGCGAACTGAGCGAGATCGCCGAAAAGCGCCTGAGCGCCATCCGCGAGTTTGCGGAGTTCAACTCCGGCTTCCGCATCGCCATGCGTGATCTGGAGATCCGCGGCGCGGGCAGTCTGCTCGGGGCCGAGCAGTCGGGCCACATGATCGACGTCGGCTATGACATGTACCTCAAGCTGCTCGAGGAGGCCGTACTCGAAGAGCGCGGCGAAAAGCCCGAGCAGCGCGCCGAGTGCGCGGCCGACCTTGCCGTGTCGGCCAACATTCCGGAGAGCTATGTGCCCAGTCAGGAGCAGCGCATGGATCTCTACCGCCGCATCGCGCTCGTGCGCACGGAGGCGGAGGCCGACGACCTCATGGACGAAGTCATCGACCGCTTCGGCGACCCGCCGCCGAGCGTATACACGCTCGTGCAGGTGGCACTGCTGCGGGCCGACGCCGGCAAGGTCGGCGTGACGGACATTTCGCAGAAAAACGGCTGTTTGAAGTTCCTGCTGGCGCAGTTCGATATGCAGAAGGTATCGGCGCTGTACGCCCGGCCGGAATTCAAGGGCCGCTTGAAGGTGGATGCGGGGGCAAAGCCGGGCGTCATTCTGCGCCTCAAGACCCGCACCCACGTGATCGAACAGGCAAGAGCGTTTGTTTCCGCATGGGCAGACGCCCAGGGAGACCGCGCATGACACCCATGTGCAACGAAACGAAAGGAAGCGTTTGCTGATGAAAACCAGAATCACCGCCCTGCTGCTGGCACTCGTGATGGCCGTATGCTGCCTGACCGGCTGCACCTCGACCCGCGTGCGCAGCTACTCGGAAGAGAGGAGCGATGCCTCGACCGACAAGTATGCCGCCGCGCTCAATGCTTATAAGAGCAATAAGAAAGTCATGACCGTCAACGGCAGCACCGTATATTGGAACGAGTATGCCTATTTCCTGTGCGCCATCATGGCGAACATGGAGCGCTACGGCATGCAGATCACGGACTGGAGCGCGGTCTACGATGAGAGCACGGGCGAGACGTACAGCGACATCATGACCAAGAGCGTCGTCAACAACATCGCCTGGAACCACCTCATCGAGACAAAGGCGGCGGAAAACGGCGTGACGTTTGACGCGGCGGGCGAACAGTACGTGCAGGACACGATCGACCAGACCATTCAGAACGTCGTGGGCGACGGCGGCACCGAGGCCGAGCTGAACGAAAAGCTCCAGTCGTACTACATGGATCTGGACCTGTTCAAGTACTTCACCAAGACGCAGTATCTCTATAACGGTCTGGCCAGCAAACTCTTCGGCGAAAACGGTGCGAACATCTCCGACGAGGACGTGCAGGAATATGCCGAGACCAACAGCTACATGACGGCAAAGCACATCCTCTTCAAGACGACGGACGACAGCGGCACCGCCCTCTCGGACGCGGACAAGGCCGCCAAGAAGCAGCAGGCCGAGCAGGTCGCAGCGCAGCTCCGTGCCGTGACCGACCCCGACAAGCGCGTGGAGCTGTTTGACCAGCTCATGGAGCAGTACAACGAGGACACCGGCGAGAGCAGCTACCCGCACGGCTATTGCTTCACCTCCGGCACCATGGTCACGGAGTTCGAGGACGCCTGCAAGGCGCTCGAGCCCTACGAGGTGTCCGGCGTGGTGGAGAGCCGGCACGGCTACCACGTCATCCTGCGCATGCCGATCCAGGGCGACGACCTGGTCATGAGCAGCAACGGCAGCCAGCAGACGCTGCAGATGCTCGTGGCGCAGGATCAGCTCGGCAGCCTGCTGACGGGCTGGGTTGACGAGGCGGACATCAGCTGGGAGCCGAAGTTCCGCAGCATCGACTATGCGGCCGTGTTCACGCCGAAGCAGAGTTTCTGGAAGCGGCTGGACGTGTTTGACTGGTTCGAAAAGTAACAGGAAATGCGAAACGCCCGTCATCCGATCGGATGACGGGCGTTTTTATGAATTTTCTCAGGCGTGCCTGACCATGCCGGCGATCTTTTTCATGAGGCCGGAACCGAACTTCTCATCGAAGTAGTTGAGCCACGCGCGCACGGTGTCGATCGTCTCGGGATCGCCGAGCCAGTGGCGCAGGATGATATTGCGGTCGGTGCTGCGCAGGAGCTTGGCCACCGACACGAGGATGGCGTACGCATCGTCAATCTTTCCGAGCAGCGGGAAAGAGTCCGGCACAAAGTCCAGCGGCGAGAGCACATACAGCAGCGCAAGGCCGAGGTCGAGCTTGCGGCTCGAGGGCACATCGGGGTCGAGCATGAGCTTGCAGACAAGGTAGGCAAAGTCCGGCAGCGTCGTGAGATAATCGGCCGCCTTGCTGCCGAATTTTCCGGCCACGAAGCTGTTGGCCTGGTAACGTGCGCGCTTATAAAAGCGGTCAAATGCGTTGTCGTCCATGTAATAGATGTTTTCTTTGGTCATGATCCTGCCTCCTGGTTGGAGATGATTTCTATCTATTATAGCGAAAAACCGGCCGGGCTTCAACCGGTTTGTGAATTTTTTCGGAATCGATTGCCAAGCGGGCCGATCCGGCGTATAATGCAGAAGCATTTCAGGAAACGGAGGCTGAGCTTATGATCCGCTTTTTCAACGGCCGCACGCTCACGATGGCGGACGGCGTGTCCGTCACGACGGACGAGGTCTGGACCGATGGGGACAAGATCGCCTACATCGGCCCCGCACCGGAGACGCTGCCCGCATTTGAGCGGCAGATCGATCTCGGTGGTGATCTTGTCATGCCGGGCTTCAAGAACGCGCACGCGCACGCCGGCATGAGCTTTGTACGCTCGTATGCCGATGATGTGCCGCTGCAGCCGTGGCTGTTTGAGCAGATCTTCCCGCTGGAGGCAAAGCTCACGCCCGAGGCGGTGTACGCGTTCACCAAGCTGTCCATCCTCGAGTATCTCACGAGCGGCATCACGGCCGGCTTTGACATGTATTATTTCCGCGAGGCCATCGCGCAGGCGAGCATCGACTGCGGCTTCCGCACGGTGCTGTGCGGGGGCGGCGGGAGCGCGCAGCAGCTCGAAGCGGAATACCGCAAGTTCAACGCCCTGCACCCGCTGATCTCCTATCAGCTTGGCCTGCACTCGGAGTATACCTCAAACCTCACCGAGATGACCGAGGCCGGCGAGCTGGCCCGCGCGCTGCACGCGCCGGTGTTCGCGCACAATGCCGAGACCGCGCGCGAGGTGGCCGAGTGTCAGGACCGCTGGGGCAAGACGCCGACGGAGCTGTTTGAATCTCTCGGCCACTTTGACTACGGCGGCGGGGGCTTTCACTGCGTGCACATGACGGAGCACGATCTGGAAATCTTCCGGGATCGCGGGCTCTGGGCTGTCACGAATCCCGGCTCGAACGCCAAGCTCGCCAGCGGCATCGCCCCGCTCGAGCAGATGCGGGCTCTGGGCATCCATATGGCCATCGGCACCGACGGCCCGTCGAGCAACAACGCGCTCGATTTCTTACGCGAGATGTATCTGGCCGCCGTGCTGCAAAAGCTGCGCTGCGGCGACGCGGCCGCCCTCCCGGCGGACGATGTGCTGCACATGGCAACGGTCGGCGGTGCGCAGGCCATGGGCCTGACCGACTGCGACGTGCTCGCCCCCGGCAAGCAGGCGGACCTGATCGTCATCGACCTGCAGCGGCCGAACATGCAGCCGGTGCACAACGTTGCGCGCAACCTGGTCTACAGCGGCTCGAAGGAGAACGTGCGCCTGACGATGGTCGCCGGGCGGGTGCTGTATGAAAACGGCGCGTTTTTCGTCGGCGAGCCGGTGCAGGACATTTACCGCGCTGTGGACACGGCCTTCGCCGCCATGCGTGCGGCGCTCTGATTGCTATTCCTGCGGGCTGCGGGGCGGCGCACGCCGCCTGAGGTGATATGCCCGAAACGATAAAAAGTCCCGGAAACTATGGCTTCCGGGACTTTTTGCTGCCCTGCGGGCTTTACGCTTTTGTTTCTAGCACTTTCACGCCGTGCATGATGATCTCGCCGGCGAGCACGGCCATCTCTTCGGGCGTTTGTTTCATGCCGTTGTCGATCCACGTGAGCGCGAGGGACATGTTGCCTGACACGATGAACGAGCAGAAGTAGTCGAGCATCTCGGGATCGTTCGGATAGTAATACGCGAGGAAGTCATGCAAGAATTCGTCGCGCAGGATGTGGCAGATGCGGTCAGTGAAGGCAATATCGCCGTTTTTGCCCAGCAGCACATGGCACAGATCGGAATTCTGCTCGATGTACTGGTACAGCTCCATCAGGTACGGGTAGGTCTTGCCCTCGGAGTCTTTCGCGTTATGCCGGCGGCACACGGCGACCAGCCCGTCCGCCAGCTCATCCTCGAGGCTGGAAAGCAGGTCGTACACGTCCTTATAGTGGATATAGAAGGTGCCGCGGTTGATGTCTGCAATCGCTGCCAGCTCGCGCACGGAAATGTCCTTGATGCTCTTGTCTGCCATGAGCTTCATCAGCGCAAGCCGAAGCTGCCGTTTCGTCTTTCGCACTCTGCGGTCTACAACTTTTTCTTCCATTCGCCGATTCCTCCTACCTGTTTTTTGTGATCTTTACATACATGGTACCACCAAAACGAACAATAATCAACATTTCGTTGCGTAAAAATTGTGATTTTTTTCGAAATTTTCACGAAGTTTTCAAGAAAAAGCGGACAGAGTGGTGAATAATCACATTTTAGTTGCTCATCTGGCCTGCAATTTGGTGACCAGGCGGGCATCGGAAAACGCAGTGGCAAAATGGCGCGCGATATGCTATGATGGGGGCAAACCCCGAAAAGGAGCACAAGAACATGTTTGAAAACGGAACGTTCGCGGTCCTCGGCCCGGACGGAAAACAGGTGCAGTGCGACGTGCTGTTTACCTATGACTGTGAGGACAACGGCCGCTCGTACGTCGTGTTCACGACCGGCGAGGGTGCGCAGCAGCGGCTGTTCGCCAACCGGTATGACACGCGCGCCGATGGCCAGCTGGCGCTGCTCGCGCTCGAAAACGAGCAGGAATATGCCATCATCAAGCACTGCTTTGAGGAGCTCAAGGCGAAGCTCGCCGAGCAGGCTGCGGCAGAGCAGGCGGCACAGGCCGCCGCACAGGAGGGCGAGCCCGAAGCATGACTGACCCGTTTCACCCGCTGAGCGTGCGGGACATCCCGATGCTCACGCGCTATTTTGCCCGGCAGGATACCCGCCTGTGCAATGCCTCGGCCGGCGCGGCCGTGCTCTGGCAGCCGTATTTTCAGGACGCGGCGCTCGAACTGGACGGCACGCTGCTGCTGCGCGAGCAGTTTCCCGGTCTCGGCACGGTGTTTTCCACACCGATCGGTGAGTGTGTGGGAAACGCATACGATTTTCTCGTGAAATATTGCCGTGAAGTGGGGAAGCCCCTGCAGTTTTTCCCCGCTACGGCATCCGATGTGGAAAACCTGCGTGCGCGCTTCGGCGCTGTGGAGGTCACAACGGTGCGCGACTGGTTCGACTATCTCTACGACGCGCAGGACATGGTGACGTTCCGCGGCCGGCGCTTCAACGGCCAGCGCAACCACATCCACCGCTTCCAGCGCCTGTACCCAGACTGGGCGTTTGAGCGCATCACGGCGCAGAACCTGCCGGAGGTGTGCGCGTTTTTCGATGATTTCACCCGCCGCTATCACAAGGACAGCGACAGCGCGCAGGCGGAAGAGGGCTGCGTGCGGGAATTCCTGCGCGACTTTGACGCTTACGCCCCGCTCGCGGGGCTGCTGCGCGTGAATGGGCGCGTGGCCGGTTTTTCCGCCGGTGAGATCGTAGGCGATACGCTCATCATCCACATTGAGAAGGCGGACATCGCCTACGAGGGCGTCTATCAGGTGCTGGTCAACGAGTATGCCAAGTGCTTCGTCACGCCCGACGTGCGCTACATCAACCGCGAAGAGGACGTGGGTGACGAGGGGATGCGGCGCTCGAAGGAATCGTATCACCCCGTGCGCCTGCTCGAAAAATATCTGGTACGGATCCCGGCACAGCCGGAGGAAGGAGAAACTGCCATGCAGGAAGTCTATGAATTTCTGAAAAAATGCGGCACGTATTATCTCGCCACCGTCGATGGCGACCAGCCGCGCGTACGCCCGTTCGGCACGGTGAATCTGTTCGAGGGCAAGCTCTATATCCAGACCGGCAAGGTCAAGGCCGTGTCGAAGGAGATGGCGGCGAACCCCAAGGTGGAGCTGTGCGCGTTTGACGGCGAGACCTGGCTGCGCGTGAGCGCGACGGCCGTCGAGGACGACCGCGTGGAGGCGCGGCAGGATATGCTCGACCACTATCCCGAGTTGCAGAGCATGTACGCTGCCGGCGACGGCAACACGCAGGTGCTCGCGCTCACGGAGGCGACCGCGACGTTCAGTGCCTTCCAGGCCGCGCCGCGCACGGTGCGCTGGTAAGCGCCAAAATGCGCGTAAAAACGGCCCGTCGGGTGTCCCCGGCGGGCCGTTTGCTGCAGATGGGCGATAAATTTTCGGAAATTTTGCGCCTGCACGCCGGAATGAGCGCGGCAAAAACAAAAAACAGGAGACCGCCCGCGATCCGAAACGGATCGGGGCGGTCTCCTGTTTGCATGCAAAGCAGAAAGGCTGATATTAGCCGATCAGGCCCTGAATGTAGTTCACCGGCCACTGGCAGAAGTCCTTGACCAGATAGAGCTTATCGCGGATGGCGAAAGCGGTGTTCTCGTCGCAGAGCGACTCGAGCTTTTTCTTGATGGCCTTGGTGTTCACCTCGAGCAGCTCGCTGGCGCTCGACAGGATCTTGCCGCTGTCGATCTCCTTGATCGATGTCCAAAGCTCGGACGCGTACTCCTTGACGCCAACGCTCTTAATTGCCTGAATGCACATACCTATTCCTCCCTTAAAATACTGGTGCTCCCGGCCGCACATCCGGCAGCCGAAAAACAAGATTGCTCTTATCAACAGTGCTCTCATTCTAGCACAAAGCCGTGGGATTGTCAAAGAGGAATACAGAGAAATGTGCATTTCCCCATATTTTGTGGTCAATATGCACAAACCGGACAACAGGTAGCGGAAAATTCGACCAGTTCCGGTGAAAAAGGCCGTGCGCGGGAGCTTACGCTTCGGCGATGACCTCGCATTCGACGAGCACGTCCTTGGGCAGACGCGCGACCTCGACGCAGCTTCTGGCCGGGAACGGCTCGGAGAAATACCCGGCGTAGATGGCGTTGACGGTGGCGAAATCGTCCATGTTCTTGATGAACACCGTCGTCTTGACGGCCTTGGACATGTCGCTGCCGGCGGCCTGCAGCACGGCGGTCAGGTTGCGGAAGACCTGGTGGGCCTGCGCCTCGATGCCGTCAGGGATGACGCCGGTGGCGGGATCGATGCCAATCTGGCCGGACGTGAACACAAAACCGCCGGAGACCTGCGCCTGCGCGTAGGGGCCGAGCGCGGCGGGGGCGTGATTGGTAGCAACTGTTTTCATGATGATGACCTCCTATCAGTCGATTTTTACGTGATAACCGGTTTGAATGAGCTGATCGAGCACATGGTCGCCGTGCTCCTTGCCGCCGACCTCGCAGGAGACGTGCACGTCGATCTCGTTGGGATTGAGCCCGGCGGTGAGACGGTCATGCTCCACGGAGAGGATGTTCGCGCCGAGGGCGGCGATGTCGTTGAGCAGCTTGCCGAGGCTGCCGGGCCGGTCGAGCAGCGTGACGGTGAAGCGCAGCCGGCGGTGGCGGGACACGAGGCCCTGCTCGATGATGCACTGGATGAAGCTCACGTCGATGTTGCCGCCGGAGAGCAGGCACACGACGTTTTTGCCCTTCACGTCGACCTTGCCCTTGAGCACGGCGGCCACGGGTGCGGCGCCGGAGGGCTCGACGATCTGCTTGCAGCGCTCCATGAGCAGCAGCACGGCCTCGGAGATCTCGAGATCGCTGACGGTGACGACGTCGTCGGCATATTTCTGGATGAGCGGGACGGTGATGTCGCCCGGCGCCTTGACGGCGATGCCGTCGGCAATGGTGGCGACGGAATCGGTCTGGACGTAGCTGTGCGAATGGAACGACTGCGCGATTGCGTCCGCGCCCTCGGCCTGCACGCCGATGACCTGTACGCGGGGGTTGATCTGCTTGATGCACGCGGCCACACCGGCAAGCAGTCCGCCGCCGCCGGCCGGCACGATGACGATGTCCGCCGTGGGCAGGTCGCCGAGGATCTCGAGGCCGAGCGTACCCTGACCGGCAATGACCTCGGGGTCATTGTAGGGGTGCAGGAACGTGGCGTGCTCCTGCTCGCAGATCTCGCAGGCCTTGGCGTAAGCGTCGTCATAGCAGTCGCCCGCGAGCACAACGTTCGCGCCGTAGCCCTCCGTGGCTTTCGCCTTGGCGATGGGCGCGGTCTTGGGCATGACGATCGTGGCCGGTATGCCGAAGCGGTGCGCGGCGTAGGCCACGCCCTGTGCATGGTTGCCGGCCGACGAGGCCACGACGGCCCCAGTCTCGCCGCGTTCGACGAGGGCGGCGATCTTGTTGCTCGCGCCGCGGATCTTGAACGAACCGGTTTTCTGGCTGTTTTCGTACTTGAGATAAATGTTGCCGCCCGTCATGGCCGAGAACGTGGCCGACAGGTCGAGCTCCGTGTGATGCAGCACGCCCTTGAGCCGCTGTGCCGCACGTTCAAATTCCTGCAGTGGGATCTCCACAGCAAACACCCCCATAAAATTTCTGTCTGGGTCTTTCTGCTCTTACTATACCGCGGCGAAAACGGAAATACAAGCGCCGTGCGGCAAAATGTCCGCGACGAAGGAACTTTTTTGCATGATTGTCCGTTCGGTAAAAACATTCGCGCACGGACAGCGCACGGATGCGCCCAGCAAATCTTACACATTTCTTAAAAAGTGAGAAACCGGTTGCTGCTGCACATTGCGCGGGGGTATAATGCACGAGAAAATGGGAAAGCAGCGCCGGCGTGTGCCGGTGCAGTGCTTGGGAGGAGACACCATGCTCAATATTCAGCATTTTACCAAGACTTATGGTGAGAAAAAGGCCGTCGATGATCTGAGCCTGCACATCGCGCCGGGCGAGATCTACGGCTTTATCGGCCACAACGGCGCCGGCAAGACGACGACGCTCAAGGCGGCCGTCGGTATCCTGCAGTTTGACGCGGGCGAGATCACGATCGGCGGTCACTCGATCAAAACAGAGCCGCTGGCCTGCAAGCAGCTGCTTGCCTACATCCCGGACAATCCGGATCTGTACGATTTCATGAGCGGCATCCAGTACCTGAACTTCATTGCCGACATCTTCGGCATCCCGGCCGCGGAGCGCTGGGCGCGCATCGAGCCGCTGGCCGATGCATTCGAGCTCACGGGCGATCTCGGTCAGCCCATCAGCGCGTACTCGCACGGCATGAAGCAGAAGCTCGCCATCATCGCGGCGTGGATCCACGACCCGAAGCTCGTCATCATGGATGAGCCGTTCGTCGGCCTCGACCCGAAGGCGGCGCACCTGCTCAAGGGCATGATGCGCGAGCTGTGCGACGCCGGCGGCGCGATCTTCTTCTCGACACACGTGCTCGAGGTCGCCGAGAAGCTCTGCGACAAGGTGGCCATCATCAAGGGCGGGCGGCTTATCCGCTCCGGCACGATGGAGGAGGTCAAGGGCGACGACAGTCTCGAGGACGTGTTCCTGGAGCTGGAGGATGCATCATGCTGAAAACGCTGCTGAAAAAACAGATGGCGGAGATCTTCCGCAACTATTTCTACGACCCGAAAAAGAACAAAATGCGCTCCAAGGGCGCGACGATCGCCTACATCGCGCTGTATGCACTGCTGATGGTGGGCCTCCTCGGCGGGATATTCGCGCTCATGGCCGTGGGCCTGTGCGGCCCCTTGGTCGAGGCCGGCATGGACTGGCTGTATTACCTGCTCGTTGGGCTGATCGCGGTGCTGCTCGGCACGTTCGGCAGTGTGTTCAGCACGTATTCGAGCCTGTATCTGTCCAAAGACAACGACCTGCTGCTGTCGATGCCGATCCCGGTGCGCTGCGTGATGGCCTCGCGCCTGCTGGGCGTGTATCTGCTGGGCTTGATGTACGCCGCGGTCGTCATCGTGCCGGGTGTGATCGTCTACTGGATCACGGCGTCGGTCACGGCGGGGGCGATCGTCGGCGGTGTGCTGATGGTGCTGCTCGTGTCCGTGATCGTGATGGTGCTCTCGTGCCTGCTCGGCTGGGTGGTCGCGCGCATCAGCCTGAAGCTGAAAAACAAGAGCTTCATCACCGTGATTTTGTCGCTGCTGTTTCTGGCGGCGTATTACTTCGTGTACTACAAGGCGCAGGCGCTCATCACGCTGCTGGTGGAAAACGCCGCCGTGTACGGCATGAAGATCCGCGGCTCTGCGTACCTGCTGTACCTGTTCGGCTGCGTTGGCGCGGGCGACTGGCTGGCGATGTTGATCGTGACAGTCACGCAGGCGCTGCTCCTCGCGCTGACGATGTGGGGCATCGCACGCAGCTTCCTGAAGATCGCCACGGCGACCGGCAGCGTGAAGAAGGTGCGCTTCGAGCACAAGGCCGTGCGCGCGCAGAGCACGCAGCGGGCGCTGCTCGGCAAGGAGCTGCGCCGCTTCACCGCCAGCCCGAACTATATGCTCAACTGCGGCTTCGGCATCCTGATGCTGACGGCGGCGGGCATCGCGCTGCTGATCAAGGGACGCGCACTCGCGCAGCTGCTCGACGGGGTGTTCGGCGCGGGGGCGGACATCGTGCCTGTGCTGCTGAGCGCGGCGCTGTGCCTGCTCGCGTCGATGAACGACATGGCGGCGCCGTCGGTGTCGCTCGAGGGCAAGAGCCTGTGGCTCGCGCAGGCGCTGCCGGTCGTGCCATGGCAGGTGCTGCGCGCGAAGCTGGACGTGCAGCTCGTGCTGACCGGGGTGCCGGTGCTGTTCTGTGCGCTGTGCGCGGTGATCACGCTGCCGGGCGGCGCGGCGGAGATGGCGCTGGCCGTCATTGTGGCGCTACTGTACACGCTGCTGAGCGCGCTGGCGGCGCTCGCGCTCGGGCTCAGGCTGCCGAACCTGACATGGACCAACGAGATCACGCCCATCAAGCAGGGCGGCAGCGTGATGCTCGCGCTCTTTGCCAACTGGTTTTATGCCATTGCGCTCGGCGGGCTGTACTTTCTGTGCGGCAGATATTTGAGCGCGGCGGCGTATCTCGCGCTCGCTGCCGCCATCACGGCGACCGTCTGTGCGCTGCTGCTCCGCTGGGTGAAACAGCGCGGCACGCGCATCTTCGCCGCGCTCTGATTCCTGCGTGAAAACAGAAAACCGCCTCTGTCCAACCGGGCAGAGGCGGTTTTTGCTGTATCGTTCCGTTTACAGCACGAGCGACGGGGCCGCATAGACGCGGGCCTTGAGCTCGCTGTTGAGCATGTACAGACCCTTGGCATCCGCGCCGAAGAGCTCCATCTTCGTGATGAGGTCGGAGGCGTTTTTCTCCTCCTCGCCCTGCTCCTTGACGAACCAGTCGAGCAGCTGCATGGTGCGAAAATCGCGGTCGTCATACGCGGCGGCATAGATGCCGTTGATGAGCGAGGTGACATACTGCTCATGTTCGAGCGCCTTTTTCAGCGGGGTCATGTGGTCGCCGCGCGTCCAGTCCGGCGCGTCGATCGCGCCGAAGCTGACGGCGACGCCGTTGTTGAGCAGGTACTGGAAAAACAGCAGCGCATGGTCACGCTCCTCCTGCGCCTGCACGCGGTACCAGTTTTCAAAGCCGTCGAGACCGGCGGCCGCGTAGTAGTTGGCAAAGTCCAGATAGAGATAGGCCGAGTAAAACTCCTTATTGATCTGCTCGTTGATGAGCTGGGCGACAGCTGCGTTCATGGGAAAACCTCCTGATAGAAAATAAGAATGATTCTTGATTTCTATCATACAGATTTTTTCCGCCTTGTCAAGCCCCGGGCGAAATTTTTTCTGGCGCAGAGGCGTACTTCCTGTTAAGATGGACGGGAGAAGCAAAAACAGAAACGGAGGAACCCACATGGACTACAACGAAGTACTGCAGCGCGCACGGGCGCGCATGGCCCCGCGCTGCAAGGTCTGCCCGGAGTGCAACGGTCTCGGCTGCGGCAACACGATGCCCGGTCCCGGCTCGAAAGCGCCCGGCAACGGCGCGAACAACAACTGGCGCGCGTGGCGGCGCTGGTGCCTGAACATGGATACCATTGCCCCGAACACGCCGGTGGACACATCGCTGGAGCTGCTCGGCCGGACGTTTTCCCTGCCCGTGATCGCGGCGCCCATCGGCTCGCTGCGCGCGCAGTTCAACCCCGAGGACGACATCCGCGACTACAACGCCTGCTGCATCGCTGCGGCGGCGCAGACCGGCATCGCCGCGAGCTTTGGCGACGGGCTGGATGCGCGCGT
>ULTL01013639.1_pt1 | contig 38748 bp, 43 predicted proteins | sample 1957531 | NCBI WGS metagenome assembly ULTL01 (sample SAMEA4835732, study PRJEB28245) | human gut metagenome | biome: gut microbiome; material: fecal sample | place: Denmark | collected 2008 | reverse complement strand
ACCATGGTGAGCCTGGCCCTGGGCCATCTGCTCCGCAGCGAGGGCCACGCCAAACAGGCCAGCGCGGGCATGATGTTCGGCGGCGTCCTGAACGTGATCCTGGACCCCGTCCTGATCTTCGGCTTTCAGCTGGAGGTGGCCGGAGCGGCCATCGCCACCGCCTTCTCCAACACTGCCTCGGTGGTGTTTTTCGCGGTGCAGTATGCCCGGCTGAAGGGGCGCACGGCGGTGTCCTTCCGCCCCAAATACTTCACCTTCCGCTTCATCGGCCCCATCTTCTCCGTGGGGCTGGCCTCGGCCCTGGCAACGGCACTGGGCAACGCCTCCAACATGGTGATGGTCCATCTGGCCTCCGGCTACGGGGACATCCCGGTGGCGGCCTATGGCATTGTCAAGCGCATCGACCAGTTCCCCCTGAACGTGTCCATGGGCCTGTGCCAGGGCTTCATGCCGCTGGTGGGCTACAACTACGCGGCCCGGAACTATGGCCGGATGCGCGCGGTGTCCTACTTCTCCTGGAAGGCGGCCCTGATCTTCTCCGCCTGCTGTGTGGCCTGCTTTGCGGCGTTCGCCCCCCAGATCCTCCATCTGTTCATCCCGGAGGCGGAGACCAGCGCCCTGGGGGCCTCCTTCCTGCGCATCGCCTGCCTGGCGGTGCCCCTGACGGCGGTGAACTTTCTCATCAGCTACACCCTCCAGGCCATGGGCAAGGGGGTCCAGTCCGCCATCCTCACCGCCTGCCGCCAGGGCCTGCTGAACATTCCACTGCTCATCCTCATGGACCTGACGGTGGGGCTGTACGGCATGATCTGGACCCAGCTGGTGGTGGAGGTCATCATGCTGCCGGTGTCCCTGGGCATGTACCGTTCCACCTTCCGGCACCTGCCCCCGGCAGAACCGAAGCCGTGAGAACTTTATACCGGACGGTTCACACTGAAAAACTTTTCGGGACTTCTCCCAGGGGAACGATGGGGTTAGAATACAAATCAAAAGAAGCGATCCGTTGGACGCTGCAAATGACCTGGGACGCGAGGAACGCCGTCAGGCCGGCATATGGAAAAGGAGCTGTTTGCATATGAAGTACATGAAAGGTGTGGTCATCACCGGGCAGAACGCCCTGGCCGTCAGCGGCCGGTGTCCGCTGCCCGAGGAGCCCTGCCCCACCGGGGCTTTTATCCGTCCCCTGATCTGGTCCCCCTGCACCAGCGACGCCCACCTGTGCGCCACCGGATGCGCCTCCCTGCCCTATCTCCTGGGCAAGGCGGTAGGCCATGAGATGTGCGGTGAGATCGTGCAGGTGGGCCCGGAGGTCCGCGACTTCCAGGTGGGCGATCAGGTCATCGTCTGCTCGGTGATGCCGGTGTGGCGGAGCATGGAGGCCCAGGACGGCCGGGCCAAGCAGCACCAGGACAACATGTACGCCGGGGTGGACTACCCGGACCGGGGCGGTTCCTTCGTGGAGACCTATTACATCCGGGACGCGGACATGAACCTGGCGAAAATCCCGGAGGGCGTCACCCTGGAGCAGGCGGTGATGGTCCCCGACATGATATGTACCGCCTTTGAAGGGGTCCAGGCCCTGAATATGAAGTTCGGCCAGTCGGTGGCGGTGCTGGGCGTGGGCCCGGTGGGCCTGATGGCCGTCCGGGCGGCGGTGCTCCAGGGAGCGGGCAATGTGTTTGCCATCGGCTCCCGCCAGGTGTGCTTCGACGTGGCCAGGGAATATGGGGCCACGCATTTGATCGACTACCACAACGAATCCTACATTGACCAGATCCTTCAAGAAAATGACGGTCCGGTGGACAACGTGGTCCTCTGCGGCGGCAGCGAGAAGGAGCTGAGCTTAGGGCTGGAAATGCTGAAAAACGGCGGCACCCTGGTGAACCTCAGCGCCTACTTCAGCAACGCCTCCATCCCCATCCAGCCGGCCGTGTGGGGCTTCGGCTACGGGGACAAGACCATCAAGGGGGTGGGCTGCGGCGGCGGCCGGCTGCTGCTCTCCCGCATGGCCCAGCTGATCGCCAGCGGCCGGATGGCGCCGGAGAAGCTCATCACCCACCGCTACCATGGCATGGACAAGATCCCGGAGGCCATGGACCTGTTTCTGAACCACGACCGGAGCCTCATCAAGCCGGTCATCTACAACGACTGAGCTTACAATTCAGAAAGGATGTTTTGTATGGAATACGCAACTCTGAACAACGGCGTGAAGATGCCCATGGCGGGCATCGGCACCTTCCTGCTCTCCCCCGACGAGGCGGAGGCCTCCGTCCTCAGCGCCCTGGGGTGCGGCTACCGCCTCATCGACACCGCCAACGCCTATGTGAACGAGAAGGCCGTTGGCCGGGCCATGAAGGAGTCCGGCGTGGCTCGCAAGGACATCTTCTTGGAGACCAAGCTGTGGCCCAGCTTCTACGAGCAGGCGGACGCGGTGGACAAGACCCTCCAGCGCCTGGACACGGACTATATCGACCTACTGCTGATCCATCAGCCCGCCGGCAACTACGTGGCCGGATACAAGCTGATGGAGAAGGCCTGCAAGGAGGGCAAGGTCCGGGCCATCGGCCTGTCCAACTTCACCCCCAAGCAGATCCGGGAGATCCTGGACGCATGTGAGGTGAAGCCCGCCGTCCTCCAGACGGAGGTCCACCCCTATTCCCAGGAGAAGGAGCTGAAGGCCTTCCTGTCCGACGAAGGCATCGTTATCCAGGCCTGGTATCCCCTGGGCCACGGAGACAGGGCCCTGCGGGAGGAGCCCCTGTTCACGGAGCTTGCCAAGAAGTACGGCAAGAGCAACACCCAAATCATCCTCCGCTGGCACATCCAGAGCGGCAACATCGTCATCCCCGGCTCCAAGAACCCGGACCACATCAAGTCCAACCTGGACCTGTTCGACTTCGCCCTCACCGACGGCGAGATGGCGAAGATCGCCGCCCTGGACCAGCAGAAGCGGTACTACCACAGCACCCCGGAGATGCTGAAGAAGTACGCTGAGATGGTCCCGCCGGTGGACGGGCAGAAATAACGCTGCTTCATTCCATTTTCTCCTTTTTACCGATGCCCGCCCCTTCGGGGGGCGGGCACGGGACATCTTACATTTTTCAGAAAGAGGTGTATCCCCATGGAATACGTGACCTTAAACAACGGTGTGCAAATGCCCCAGCTGGGCTTCGGCACCTATCAGATCAAGGACCCGGCGGAGTGTGAGCGGGCGGTGCGGGACGCCATTGACGTGGGCTACCGGCTCATCGACACCGCCGCCTCCTACGGCAACGAGGAGGCGGTGGGCAGGGCCATCGCCAAGTGCGGCATCCCCCGGGAAGACCTCTTCATTACCACCAAGCTGTGGATCTCCGACACCAGCTGCGAGGGGGCCCAGGCGGCCTTCCAGAAATCCCTGGACCGGCTGGGCCTGGACTACCTGGACCTGTACCTCATCCACCAGCCCCTGAACGACTACTACAGCGCCTGGCGGGCCATGACGGAGCTGTGCAAGGAGGGCCGTATCCGGGCCATCGGCGTGTGCAGCTTCTACCCGGACCGGCTGGCGGACCTGATTGCCTTCAATGAAATCCCCCCCGCCGTCAACCAGGTGGAGTGCAACGTGTTCTTCCAGCAGCACAAGGCACAGGAGTACATGCAGTCCAAGGGCGTGCAGATGCAGAGCTGGGCCCCCTTTGCCGAGGGCCACAACGACCTGTTCCACAGCGAGACGCTGACCGCCATCGGGGCCAAGTACGGCAAGAGCGTGGCCCAGGTGGTGCTGCGGTGGCAGCTCCAGCGGGGCATCGTGTGTATCCCAAAGAGCACCAAGCGCGAGCGCATGGCCCAGAACTTCGACGTGTTCGACTTCACCCTGTCCCAGGCGGACATGGACGCCATCGCCGCCCTGGACACCGGCGTCAGCTCCTTCTTCGACCACCGGGACCCCGCCGTGGTGGAAATGCTGGCGGGCCTGGTGCGGAAGGTTTGATCAAAATTTGAATTATGAGGAGGACTTCCCTATGAAGACCTGCAAGCGTTTCGGGGCCCTGCTGCTGGCCCTCATCCTGACATGCAGCCACAGCGTCACGGCCCTTGCCGCTGTGGAGGACACCGGCTTTTCCGACGTGGACGCGGACGACTGGTTCGCGGCGTCTGCCGTCTACGCCCGGGACAATGGCATCATGAACGGCACCAGCGCCACCACCTTTGACCCCAATGGCACCACCAGCCGGGGACAGATCACGGCGATCCTGTACCGGGCCGCCGGCAGTCCCGCCGTCTCTGACGCCGTGGACTTCCCGGATGTGGCGCCCGGCGCCTACTACGCCGACGCCGCCGTCTGGGCCGCCGCCAGCGGCATCGTCACCGGTTATGCCGACGGTACCTTCCGGCCCAATGATCCCATCACCCGCCAGCAGATGGCGGCCATCCTCTGGCGCTACGCCGGCAGCCCGGCGGCGGAGAGCGGCACCGACTACGCCGACGAGAGCGCCATCGCCGCCTACGCCGTCACGGCGGTGGACTGGGCCCGGGACACCGGCGTCATCTCCGGCCGGGACGGCAACCGGTTCGACCCCAGCGGCCGGGCCACCCGTGCCCAGGCGGCGGTGATCCTCCACCGCTACCTGGAGTTGACGGGTGCCAACGCCGGAGAGGCCCCGGAGCCCTCCGGTGAGCCCCGGGTCCTGGTGGCCTGCTTCTCCGCCACCGGCAACACCGAGGGCGTGGCTGAGGCCATCGCCCAGGCCACGGGCGGCGACCTGTTTGCCATCACCCCGGCGGACCCCTACACCTCCGCCGACCTGGACTGGACCGATGCGGACAGCCGGGTAGTCTACGAGTACGAGAACCCCGAGGAGCGGGACGTGGCCCTGGCCCCGGAGACCCCGACGGGCTGGGACGACTACGACGTGGTCTTTCTCGGCTACCCCATCTGGTGGGGCATCGCCGCCTGGCCGGTGAGCAGCTTTGTGGCGGCCAATGACTTCGACGACAAGACCGTCATCCCCTTCTGCACCTCCTCTTCCTCCGGCCTGGGGGAAAGCGGCGATCTGCTGGCGGAGCTGGCGGACGCCGGCACCTGGCTGGAGGGCCAGCGGTTCCGGGGCGGCGCTTCCCAGGCGGACGTGGCCGCCTGGGTGGAGAGCCTGGACCTGTCGTAATCAAAATCGAAAGGAGAGCTTCCATATGAAAAACGTGGAAGGCAAAGTCGTTTTAATCACCGGCGCATCCTCCGGCATCGGCCGGGAGACGGCCCGGGTCCTGGCCGGTCACGGGGCCAAAGTGGTCCTCAGCGCCCGGCGGGAGGACCGCCTGAAAGCGCTGGCCGCCGAGCTGGGCGAAAGCGCCGCATATCTTCCCTCCGACGTGTGCAGCCTGGACGATATGCGGGCCCTGGCCGCCCTGGCCAAGGAAAAATTCGGCCGGGTGGACGTGCTGTTCGCCAACGCGGGCATCATGCCCGGCAGCAGCATGTCTGAATTGAAGGTGTCCGACTGGATGGCCATGGTGGACATCAACGTCAAGGGCGTCCTCAACGCCATGGCGGCGGTGCTGCCGGAATTCACCGCCCAGAAGCGGGGCCACATCGTGGTGACCTCCTCCATGGCGGGCACCAAGTCCGTCCCCGGCAACGCCGTGTACTGCGGCACCAAGCACTTCGTCCGGGCCATGCTGGACTCCTTCCGCATGGAGTCCATCCAGGAGGGCACCCACATCCGCACCACCACCATCTACCCCGGCGCCATCCGGACGGAGCTGCTGAACTCCATCGCCCCGTCGGAGACCAAGGCCATGGTGGAGGAATTCTACAAAAACGTGGGGCTGGAGCCGGAGGTCATCGCCAACGCGGTGCTGTACGCCGTGTCCCAGCCGGACAATGTGGACGTCTCCGACCTGGGCGTGCGGCCCAGTCTGGAGGTTTAAAGAAAGGGAGCGTCTTTTATGGAAAACTTCGTCTATGAATATCCTACAAAGGTCTATTTCGGCAAGGGGGCGACCGGACAGCATCTGCCCGGCATCCTGGCGGCCTATGGCCCCAATGTGCTGCTGGCCTACGGCTGCGGGTCCATCAAAAAAAACGGCGTCTATGAGGAGATCACCGGTATTTTGAAAGCTGCCGGCAAGACCGTCACGGAGTTCACCGGCATCATGTCCAACCCCACCTTCGCCAAGGTGCGGGAAGGGGCAAAGCTGGCCCGGGAGCACAAGATCGACCTGATCCTGGCGGTGGGCGGCGGCAGTGTGGTGGATTGCTGCAAGATCGTCTGCGCCCAGGCCGTCACGGACGAGGACCTGTGGGACCTGGAAATGGTCCGGCACAAGGCCCCCACGATCACCCCCATTCCCCTGGGAGCGGTGGTCACCGCCTCCGGCACCGGGGCGGAGATGAACGGCGGCGCCGTCATCACCAACGAGGACGCCAAGATCAAGGGCGGCATGTTCGCCGCCGCGCCCCGGTTCGCCATTCTGGACCCGGAATACACCATGAGCCTGCCCCGGATGCAGGTGCTCTCCGGCGCCTTCGACACCCTGAGCCACGCCATGGAGACCTACTTCGGCCGCTCCGACCGGGACAACGTGTCCGACGAGGTGGCCCTGGCCGTCATGCGCAGCACCGTCACCAACATGCGGACGCTGCTGAAGGACATCAATGACTACACCGCCCGCAGCAACCTGATGTGGACCTCCGCCATGGCGGAGAACGGCATCCTGAAGGCGGGCCGGGTCACCGACTTTGAGTGCCACCAGATGGAGCACCAGCTGGGGGCCTACACCGACTGCAACCACGGCCAGGGGCTGGCGGTGCTCCACCCCGCCTACTACCGGCACATTGTGAAGGACGCCCCGGAGAAATTCGCCCGGCTGGGCCGGGCGGTCTTTGGGGTGGAGGGGGCCGAGGCGGCGGTGGACGCCCTGGCCGACTTCATCCAGGAGTGCGGTCTGCCCACAAAACTCAGCCAGCTGAAAAGCAAAGCGGAGATCACCCCCGCTCTGCTGCGGCAGGTAGCGGACAGCACCAATCTCCTGCAAGGCGGCCCCCGCCAGCTGACCCATGACGAGGTCTATGACATTCTGATGGAGTGTATGTAAGGATCGGCCGCCACGAAAAGGAACCGGGGGATCCTCGTCTGCCGGCATCCGCCGCCTCATGAAACCTCTCCGGCGGCTCTCTGCCGGAGGCCAGGTTCAGGAGCCGCGGGCGCAGCGGACAGCCCGAGAAGGCAAAAACATTCTGGGGACTTGCTTCTCCTGCTCCGGCACCGCAAGAAGGGTGGCACAGCGACACTCAGCGAACAATTTGGGACATCCCTGTTTGAGATCGCTCCCCAGCGCGGATATTCCAGCGTCTGCCCGGACTCCTGCGATGATCTGGCCGTCTACGGCGGCAGGCGGGTCAGCAGCGGTCAGATCGACTACTGGCTGTCCGGTCCGGACCCGGGAGTGACCGGCAGAGAAACACAGCCTTTACCGCTTATCTTCATTCGGTACATCAGGCTCAAAGCGGCCGCTTTACAACAGCCGCTTTGAGCCTTGTCTGTCCTGTAGAGCCGGAATGGTCCTGTTTGGGATCCGCACCTTTGGGGTCCGGTCTCTGAATTTCCTGCGGACGCCTTTCTATATCCGTATTCTCTCAAGGGCATCTGCGCCGCATCCAGCAAGGTCCCGCCTGTGCTGTTTATGGTAGCCGTCCCCTCCTCCGCGCGGCAGATCTCCACCCGTCTCCTAGCGGCGATACTGTCCAATGATAGCAGTCTCAAAGGAGATTCTTTTGAACCTGGGTATCCTCATGGCAATGCCCGCAGAAGCGGCGGTGAGGCTGCGGCTGCCGCGCCAACTGCGGTAGCCCTGGCGCTGCTCGTTGCGCCGGGACCGGGTCGCCCGGGAGAAAGCCAAAGCCTTGGCGGAGCAGCTGCGCTCTATGAAGCTGGAGGAGGCCGCCAAAAAGGCGGTGGATGATATTGAGGAAACGCTGATTTACTGCGATTCTCACAGTGAATGTTGGCCCCGCATCCGTACCAACAATTATCTTGAGAGACTGAACCGGAAGAGCCGCCGCTGTACCCGTGTGGTGGGCAGCTTCCCGGGCGGCAGCTTGCTTTCCCTTCATGTCGGTATGTGCCCGGCTGCGCCATGTGGCCGGTACCCAGGGGGCAACAAGGAATACAAGAATCGCTTAGAGAATGACCTTAAGGACGCCTCCATTGCTGGCTGACTTCGCTCATGCCAAGGCCCGTAAACCATTTTGCGAAAAATCCTTGGCACTACCTCTCCAATAGTGAATATAAATATATTATACTACTCTTCGGCTCCGAAAGCCCGATAGTGCAATGAAAAAAGAGCAAGTCTTATAAAGACTTGCTCTTTGGTCCGAGTGGCGGGATTTGAACCCACGGCCTCTTGGTCCCGAAATAGCGTCTGTTTGTATATGCGTCGAAAATATGTCAAATACATGTTGTTTTGTTCTGATTTGAGAACTTTTTTGTCCGGTAAATCCACGCCAGTCTAACGGGTAATGGGTCAGCGCTCTGTGAAAAAATGGGTCACACTGCTGGGCCGTTTTGGTCCCCCCTCCCCCACCGTACCGCATATGGCACTTAGACTTATTGGACATCAAACTAGAAAGGGATGAAACTATGAGGCAAACGCTGCTGGAACGAAATAATGAGATTACAATTTCGGCAGGAGATCTGGAGTGCGCTAATCTGGCAGGTTTTGACTGCTTGGAACTCCACCTGCTGAATCAGGCTGCCGTGGTAATACCTGGTGAAATGACGGCCGGAGAGCTGATTGCTGTTGGTTCGTCTCTCCTTAAATTGGCAACAATTTTGGTGGATGGACTTCTGGTGTCGTGCTCTGGCTGTGACAACTGCGGCCAGCAGGTGCCCTGTGCATTAAAAGCCGCAGAAGTGACTGGCGGCAATCTTGGTGGCGCCTTCACAAACGAGTCAGAATACGCAAGCGAATGTTCGCAGATCTCCCCGGATATGCAAAAGCTACTCCAGGATCGTGGCGTATGTCTGCTTAATCTGGAGGAGAAACTGCAAAATGAAGCCTGGGTTTACTTCAGTAACGCAGCAGGAGAATACTGAGAGTTTAGGTTTAAGGGGCGTTTAAGGTCCCTCCTCCCCCATTCATAACTACACATTAAGAAGGAAAATGAGCCGTGATTCCGTAAAGGACAGCGGCTTTTTTAGCGCCCTTTTCGGGATCAGGACCGGAAAGGACAACATGACAAATGTCTGGACCTGCTGGATGCAATAATTATGAAGAAGAAAACGCCGTACCCTGAAATGAGTCCATTAGAAAAATAGATTGATGATTGATGCGTCATGAAGTAGAATAAAATCATGCATCGGCTAATCTCAAAACGTTAACGGCCCTTTGCGAAATCAGATATCATTATTAAGGACTTTCATATGGACGCTCAGAATAATCTAAAGATCATACATACCGTGGACGGCTCCATCTTGCAGAACCGGTATGGCAAGGCTGTTATCCGGAGCCATGACGTTGGCCTCATCAGCTTGCCAACAGGGGAGATCGTGATGGCAGATCCGACGAGGCGATATGAGATCGCCGACTTCAAGCGGAAGGCCTTTCAGCAGCAGGTCCCTCCCGGCATATATTCCGTGATCGCATATTCCGCGCATACTGACAATGACCATTCCCTTGCCTTTGCAGAGATCCAGATCACAGATCAGTCACCCGTGACCTTTACAGCAGCCAAGACGATATGTGATGCCGAGCAGTCCCGCCGGCGAAACTGCGGTTATGTAGTAGATGAGTCGGCGACCGGGTTTATGGATGGACAATTTTTTAGGGATTCCAGTAAGCGGCCGCGATCTTCCGAGGCACAGGAGGCATTGGATCTTGAAGAGCTTCTGGAGGAGAACCAGGAACAGTTGGGGATCAGCTGCGCAGCGGGGATCTCCCCAGGCGGCGACTACTCGGCAGCCCTTGTCCATGTTCCGAGCGGTATCTATTACTGGTATTGGGGAAAAGATAAAAAGGGCGAGGTCTGCTGCCTGATAGCGGACTTCTTCACATATCTTTGAGAAACACACCCGAGCGGAGGCCGCGGCTGCCAGAAGATGCAGCGCGGCCTCTGCTTTTTGAAAAATGCGTGTGGAATGTGAGGCTTGGCGGATATTCTTGTGGACTTTCCGCGGAAGATGTGGTATTGATCGTGTTTACAGAACGAGAGGTGAAGAAGATGAAAAATCAAAACGGATCTACAACAAAACACCCAGTTGCTTTGAGGCCCGCTTCCCAAGAGGAGGCGGGTTTGTTCTATTCAGACGAGAAACAGGACGAGGTCCTGGGGACAGTAGGACATCTTCGGATAGATTTCGGCTCAGGCGGTAAGAGCTTCTGGTCCACATGGTGGCCCCACAATGCAGACCAGCTTAACACCCCGGAGTTCAAGAGAGAACTCCAGCATACCGTGGATACACTGCGGAGGGATGGGCCGCTCCAGAGCCTGACCGCGATGAGTTCCTACTGCTGGAAACATGGTGGAGAGATCTCGAAAAACGACCGCGTCTACGGCTATATTGCGGAGACTGAGCACTACCGCTTCTGCTTGCGCTGCACCCCACGGCCAGGGGAATACCAAGGGTACCTGTACTGCTATGACCTGCGGCAGCAGAGAATGCAGCAGCAGGATCAGCTGGTGGGCCGCGTGACCTACGCCAGCGGTGAGGTGCAGGAGTTCACAGACCCGCAGGAATACCTCCGGACCATCCAAGAGGAGCTGCCCTATCGGAACACCACCGGATTCCGGCATGAGACTCTGACAGATGACCCACAGATCCGGAAGATGGTGGACGATGTCCTGTTGGACTTCGCCGGAGAGGAGAACCCCCGCCGTACCTGCAACTATGGACTGACCGAGAAAGGAAAGCGACAGCTCCAGGCGGCTGCAGATTTGGATCGTCCCCACACCGATGACCTTGTTATCACCGCCGCTGTAGAAACGCTCCGCCACGAGTTGGACAAGCCGGAGATCGGCTTCAAGATGGGAGGGCTTTAAATGGGGACGCGCAGCTATATCGCAAAGCAAATGGGAGCAGATCAGTATCTCACGATATACTGTCAACTCGGCGGATACCCGGAAGAGGCTGGCGCGACCCTTGTAAAATACTACGACACACCGGAGAAAGTAGACGCCTTGTTGGCATTGGGGGATCTGTACGACCTTTGCGAAAAACTCTCTCCTGACCCCGGACATCATGACTTCGCTGTCCCTCAGCCAGGGGTAACATTGGCCTATCAGAGAGACGGGGGCTGTACTGGCTGGGAAGCCACCATGAAAACGCTCGAGGAACTGAGAGATTGGGAGTTAGATGGCATTGAATATATCTATGTCTATAGCATGAATGGACAATGGCTCTATTCTCCCGCAAGAAATCCAGAGGTCGACCTTCGAAGCCTAAAAGAAGACTTGGAGAATGAAACGGTCCAATATAGTAGACCGCCGGACTTGGAGGAGTTGCTTGGTATGGGCCGGGGAGCAGAACAAAATTTAGGAGGCCTTAGCAGATGAACATAGAGGCGAAATTGACACGGCCAGAACTGTGGTCCTGGCTGGAGCAGCGTGAGGATCCTTTCCTGGAGGCCAAACATGGCGAGGGATCATCTTTTATTGTGAAGATCCCCAAGGACGCAGAGATCGACTATCTTTTCGGCAATGACTCCTATTACGGCGACAGCATCGGCTGGAGGGATCGCCTGTATTTCTGCGGACTGTATGAACGCCAATGGAAAAGCGTCTATATGGCGAAAAGCACTCTGTCGGATCTGGTAGACGGCCTGACGGCTGTGGAACAGATGGACTACGATCAACTTCCGGAATATATCGCCACGCAGGTCAACCAAATGGTCGAGGGTCTTATCGAGAATGACAGGACCAGGCTTCAGGTGAAAAAACTCACCAGCCCTGATGCGGTATCGGCCCTTCGGTCCTATCGACGACATACCGCTGAGAGCGACGCGATAGATCGGTTCATGCAAAGGGCGCCTGAGCCGATCCGGTTCCGGTCCTGCTATCCAGTCCGGCGTATGAGCGAAGGAAACCTGTTAGCTTACATTCGGGACCCTGAAACGTTTATACGGGAGGCAGCGGAACGGTATATGCAGGAAAACCAGGAGAATTTCCTGCTGCAGTTTCTGGAAAACGACAGCGTGGAGAAAAAATACCAGGCATTGCTGCAGAACGACGAGCATCCCATCCATTTGATGCGAGACATCACGGAGGCAGTGGAGGCCTGCGGTGGAAAGACCGTGTCGGTGACGGTCCAGAAAGATGGAAAAGAGCTGACATTCAAGACGTCGGCGAGAGCGTTGAAAGGCTACCACGACACCTATGATCTCTATGCTTCCCCATTCGAAGACCACGAACGCTTTGAAGAGGTGTTTGGAATGTGTGCGAAATACAGTGCCGGGGACATCACCCGTATCACCTATCGGCACAATACGATCTACGAAGCGCCGCAGGTCCAGAGGATGGATCATGGGATGCGCATGAAGGGGATGTGAATTGTGAAAATCGAACAAGAATGGCTGGATTTCCTGCGAGAGCAGTATCCTGCGGGCAGCCGCATCCGGCTCACCAAGATGGGAAACGCCCCGCACCCCATCCCGCCCGGTTCTATGGGGACCCTGGATCACATCGACGATGCAGGCCAGTTTCAAATCAATTGGGACAGCGGACAGAGACTTCCTCTGACCATTGGGGAGGATCGTTTCACCGTCCAACCTCCCGAACCCACTCTGCTCAAGCTCTATATGCCCCTGACCGCCGACTTCTACGGCCGGGATGAGTGGGGCGATGTTGATGAGACCAGCGAGGAATGGGATGGCCGAACCCTCCTGGAGTATGAAGACCAGATTCTGGGTGCCCTCGTCAAAAACCGGATGCCGGAGGAACAGGAGCGCGGCCTTATGCACTGGTATGGAGAACAGGACAGCGTAGACGCCAAGGTCCGCTCCGCTGTGTTTACTGTAGAGGCCCGGAACGGTCGGCTCTGGGGTGTGGCGGAATGCCGGGTGGTTGGGGAACTCACTTCTGAAGAACTGGCCGGACTCAAGGACTACCTCAGCGGCCAGGCGTCGGACGCCTGGGGAGAGGGCTTTGAACAGCGAGAGATCGATGTGGATGGAGGTGAACTCTATGTCCACCTGTGGCAGGGGGACAACTGGAGCATTCAGACTGAGGAAGAACGATTCAGCCCCAAAATCGCTGAAGGTCTGCCGGAGCTGTGCTTCTCCACCTTGCAGACCACCGGCCAGCTCATCTGCATCAAGCGGGGTGAGTCCGGATACTATCCATCTGAATGGGACACCGAGGACAAGGAGCGGAACGTGGAGCTGGCAGACGAACTGAATGAAAAGCTCGGAGTTACTCCTGCACAGAGGCAAGCCATGGAGATCGGATCAATGGCTGGCTGGGATGTGCCAGGCGCCGATCCCAAGAATTACGAGATCCGGAGAGAAGAACAAATGGGAGGAATGACCCTTGGCTAAAAAAATATTTGAAGTAGAGATCAGCAATGGCAGCTCCAAGGGATATGAGACCGCCACGACGCTGGAGATGCCGTGTACCCAGTCGGAATTGCGCGACGCACTTCAGAAGGCCCGTATCCAGGATATCAGGAAGTGCAGCAATAAGCTGACCAAAATCAGCTATCTTGGCATCACATCAGATATGATCGGCCAAAATGTGGATCTGCTGGATCTAAACCTGCTGGCCGGCAGGTTGTCCATACTGCGCGAGGATGACCAAATCGGAATGAAATGTCTGCTCAAGGTGGAGATGGAAAAGAGCGGGGGGCCGATCCCGCTCTCACGTCTCATCGATCTGACCTTCAACACAGATATATGTTTCTTTGTGCCCAACGTTTTCAACAAACAAGAGCTTGGGGAGTTTTTGTACGAGAGCAAGAGGCTGCCGCAGGAGACCATGGCCCTGGTGGATACCACAAAGGAGGGCAGCAACATTCGGAAGTGGATGCTGCAAGTGGCGGCGGAACAGTACCAGGAGGAACATGATGGTGTGTTCATCAGTCGCGGATATGCGGAACCGGGAGATGGTTTCAAAGAGATATATCAGAAGGGAAAGATGTTCTGCTTCGCCCGGTCCAGCGCCCCAGTAGTGCTGGAGGTGAGCAAGGGCTTTTTCGACGACCCCAGTTACGATAATGATCAGACCACGATCCTGAACCTCCCTGCCGAGGAGGCTGACATCCTGCGAGTGGTGGGTGAGGTGGACGCGGCCTCGGTGGACGAGTGCTCCTTCCGCTGCATTGACTGTGAAGTGCCCTCTCTGCGGGATGCGGTCAACGATGCCATCGATCAGGAGGGAGGCATCGACATGGCACACGAGTTCGCAAAGATCCTGGTTCAGAACAAACCGAACTGGAATGAAGTGGTCTGGATCAAATACAAAGCTCTGCTGTCTGTAGCCGGACATCCCAGTCTGCAGGAGGCCATCGAGCTGATGGACAGCATCGGTCTGTGCGAACTCCGGCCAGAGATCGCGGAGCCTTGGGACTATATGGAGATGGTTTTGCGGGAGAAGTACCCGGATCTGCCGGATGAGCTGTTCCAGTCGCCGCGGGCAGCCCAGATCGGCCAGAAATGGCTGGAGAAGGGCGACGCGGCCATCACGGAGTATGGCCTGATCCGCCGAAAGGACGGAGGTCTGCTGCCCCGCTTTCATCCTAAGCAAGAGCAGCAGACGCAGATCAAGCATGGTGGTATGGAGATGAGGTGATCGGCATAGCGAACATCAAAGAAAATACGTTCGAACAGCCGGATCCGGCAGCGGGAGATGATGAGCTGAGAGGAGATGGATGACACTTGGTTAAAAAAGTATTCGAAGTGGAGATCAGCAATGGCAGCCCAAAGGGATATGAGACCGCCACAACACTGGAGATGCCGGCCACCTGGGCGGAGTTCCATGACGCCCTGGAGAAAGCCCGGATCAAAGATGCCAGAGACTGCTGCAATGAGCTGACCAGGATCTGGTATGCGGGGATTACAGGAGACATGATCGGCGAGGATGTGAATCTGTACGAGCTGAATCTCCTGGCTCAGCGACTGGCCGCATTGAGCGAGGATGATTGGATGGGACTGAATGGCCTGCTGCAGATCGAGGCGGCGCAGCGTGATGGCCCTATCCCCCTGCCCCGCCTGATCAACCTAACTTTCAACGCGGATATCTGCCTGCTGGCGCCCCGGGTTTCCAATTATCGGGAACTCGGGGCGCTTTTGTATGAGAGCGAGATGCTGCCGCAGGAGGCCATGACACTGTTGGATACCACAGAAGAAGACAGCGCATTTCGAAAGGACCTGCTGGAGGTGTTTGGGAAGCAGTATCAGGAAGCTCATGGCGGCATATTCACCCGCCGGGGCTATGTGGAGCCAGGTAATGATTTCAAAGAAGTCTACAACCGCAAGGAGATCATGCCATACTTCAACCGTACCGGCGCCCCCGTTGAATTGGAGGTGACCAGACGCGATGTCCAGGTGTCTGATCCAAATCAGGAGATCCCGGTCATCCTGCCGCTCCCTGCCATCGAAGTGGCGATCCCCGATATACTGAAAAGAGTAGGCGCGGCATCCATAGACGAGTGTTCCTTCTGCTGTGTGGAATGTATCGTTCCTTCCTTGCGGGATACCATCCGTGACACCCTCGATGATGCGGGGGGATTCGACCAAGTCAACGAATTTGCCCGATGCCTGGCGCAGAAAAAGCGGACCTGGGATAAAGAGGACAGGATCAAATACAAGGCTCTGCTGTCCGTGGCCGGACATCCCAGTCTGCAGGAGGCCATCGGGCTGATGCACGGCCTTGACCAGTACGAACTCCGGCCGGAGATCGCGGAACCCTGGGATTACACGGAGGTGGTTTTGCGGGAAAAGTACCCGGATCTGCCGGAGGAGCTGTTCCAGACGCCGCAGGCGGCCCGGATCGGCCAGAAATGGTTGGAGAAGGGCGATGCGGCCATCACGGACTATGGCCTGATCCGCCGAAAGGACGGAGGTCTGCTGCCCCACTTTCAGCCGAGGCAGGAGCGGCAGATACAGCAGAGGCGGGGCGGTATGGAAATGAGGTGATCGATATGGAGCAATTTGGAGAAACCATGTTCAGACAGCCAGCGAACGACATAGAGAAGCAATGGCTTTTAGACCGGCTGAAAACACTTTCTGTCCGGGAGGCATATCAGCTGGCCGCGGTGATGCTGACGACCGGACGGTTGAGAGAAGTCTCAGGAAAAGAGGGCGACGAGCTACTGGCGGCGGTGCTGAAGCTGGACCGGCAAGAGACCGTGGAGGCCATCAACTGCCTGCTCTCCCTTTCGGACTACGAGGTGCTCTGTCCAGCGGGCAGCTACGAGGCGCTGGGAGAGTATTACTTGCGCTATGAGGCTGAGCTGCCGGAGGCAGCGATTCCCTACGCCGATCTGTATCAAATTGGATGCCGCTATGAGGACCAGCACCCAGGTGTCTTCATCGGAGACTGCTTTGTGGTGCTCCCCGGTCGGGAACCGAAGCAGACCTACGATGGCACGAACCTGGATAAGGTGCAGGAGACGGACTGGAGCCTGCGGCTCCGGCTGGCGACACCTGCTGTACCCAAAGGAGTCTGGGTCTGCCTGCCGGACCACGCCGCTGCAGAGGTAGATGGCCGGCTGGGTGAGATCGCCTTAGCCTTACGAGAGCTGAAGGTAGGGACCATCCAAGAATGTGAGTTGCTGGAGGCGCGCTGCTCTCTTCCGGGGATCACCATACGCCTTGAAGAGTATCCGGATCTGGAGAACCTGATCCGGGATGGGAATAATCTGGGTTTTCTGCTGGAAGAGCAAGGTCAGGGAATGCCGGACTTCACGGGGCGATTCCTGGCTGCTCTGGAGTACGAGAACTGCCACCGACTCGATGCGGCACTGGACATCGCCCAAAATCTGCACTGCTATGACTTTGTACGAGCAGAAAACATAGAGACGTTTGGAAAGCAGGAGTTGGAAAGGAAAGGATGGTCCAAGGACCCCATCCTGCGAGGCTGCATTGACACAGCTGAATTTGGGGAATCCCTGCTGGAGCAGATGGGATACCGGCTCAATACAGCAGAGACCGCCTACATCCGGCGGAATGACCGGGAGTTTCAACACCTGCGGACGCCTGAACCACCTCATCAAGGCTGGGATATGACCATGTAAAATCAAATACAAATAGGGGCCGTTTTCCTGAAAGGGACAGCGGCCCCTTCTTTTTTTGTGCCCATTTTCGGGAAAGCGGGACCCGGAAAGGAGCGATCATGCGAAAAGAAGAACATCTGTTGGCGTACCTGAAAGGTGCGTGTCCCGGTAGGCAGCACGCAGTGCCGGGCAGGAGACTCAGGGGCATCCTGGGCATCAGCGAATCCAGGCTGCATGAGATGGTGAATCATCTGCGGCAAGATGGCAATCCCATTGGCAGCGGCAAGGAGGGATACTTCTACATCAGGACCTTTGGCGAGGCTCTTGAAACCGAAGAGCACCTGGCCCGGATGATCCACGGCCTGGAAGCCGCCCGGCAGGGCCTGCTGCGCGGAATAAAGGATTGTTCGCTTGAGGAGGCAGGGGGTGATGGACATCGCTAAGCCCATGTTCCCCTGGGTAGGCGGTAAGGAGCGTCTGATCCCCATGATCCGCCAGGTCATGCCGTCCAAGATGAGCCAGTACATGGAGCCGTTTGGCGGCAGCGGGGCCAATCTCCTGGGGATGCCCCCGGAGCGCAGCAGATTGGATATCTACAACGACTACAATCAGGACCTGGTCAACTTTTTCCTGTGCGCCAGAGACCGCCCCCTGTCCCTCGTTCGGGAGCTGGGCTTCCTGCCCCTCAATTCCCGGGCGGAGTTTGAGTATCTGATCAGATTTCTAAAACAGGAGGAGATGGGAAGCGAATATGTGGAAGAAGAAATAGCAATTGCGGAAGAGTACTTCCCGCCGGGTGAGGCGGAGGAAGTCATCGCCTTACTGCGGGGCCGGGCAGAGCTGCTGGATGTGCGGCGTGCCGCAGCCTTCTTCAAGGTGAGCCGGTACAGCTACAGCGGGACCATGACCTCCTACGGTGTGAAGGCCTGCGATCTGAAACACTTTTTCCACCTGATCTGGAGCGCCTCACGCCGGCTGGCTCGAGTGGTCATCGAGCGACAGGACGCCATTGAACTCATTCGAAAGCGGGACCGGCCCGACGGGGTGATCTACTGTGATCCGCCCTATTTCCAGGCAGAGAAGAGCTACGCTGTGAAGTTCCGGTACCGGGATCATGCCCGGCTCCATCGAGTCCTCAAGCAGTGCAAGGGAGCAGTGATTGTGTCCTACAATGACTGCCGGTATATCCGCTTCCTGTATGACGACTTCTATATTCTGGCGTTCCGGCGGGAGAACCAACTGGCGAAAGAGAAAGGCGCTTTGTATGGTGAGCTGCTGATTACCAACTATGACCCACGTCCGTTTATGAATTTGCAAATGAATCTGTTTGGAGCTGGCACCGGCGCAAAATGGCAGCCCATGCTGATCAATATTCCCCGCCATGTTTTGAAAACTCTTTAGGAGGAAGACAACCATGAAATTTACACTACATCGCAAATCTGACAGCAAAGCACAGAAAATCCCATACGCCGCTCTGCAGATCGCCGGTCTCGCAGACGCAGAGGAGTTGGTGCTCCGTGCGGAAGAGGGCTGCATTCTTCTGGCACATGACCCGCTCTCCACTCGGGAGGTTGTCAAGATGATCGCTTTCCTGGATGAGATCGTCACGTCCATGGCGGAACAACTGGCGGAAAAAAGCGGTGAGATGGCCAGCCTGCAAGAGGAAGATGATCCCCTTGATGTGTTCAATGAAGATGAAATTGACACTCTGGAGGACTTTGGCATCAATCTGGAGGGACTCCGGATGCTCCTTGCTATGGAAGAAGATGATGGAGATGAATGAAATATATCTCTACCCCTACTCCGCGGAAGAGGCGCGGCAGAGGGATGAGCTGTCCCTGTGGCGGGCCAGCCACCAAGCCAACATCACCTGCAAAGAGGCCATTGAGAAAGCCGTCCGGCAGCATTTCGACGGATTTCATCTGGATAGGAACTGCCTGGACAGTGTCCTCGAGAAGTTCGGCTTTAAGCGGACAGCCTGGGTGCTGGCCAACACGATCCATCAGTTGGAGCGGGATGGCCGGTTCAGCTCCCGCAATATCGCATGGGCTCAAACGGTCCACATCCCGCCGGATAAGCGGCATGATCTGGACTTTGTGGTGACCAGCCATCCCGCCGTATTGGACGGTGTGGTGGATCAGTACCGCAGCGCATACGAGTTCTTCTTCATGTTGTATGGCCCAGAGCACTGTGAGCCGCGCTCCACTGAAGAACTGGACTATCAGGACAAAGTGCTGGTGCTCTCTCCAGAGAGCCTAAAGGAGTCCAGCTGGATCCTCCAGGAACAGCTCTGGTACGCACACGACGGGGACGGCTGCAGCCCTACGGCCATTGGGGGTCCCATCCGCTGCACCTGCCTGGACGATGGAGTAATGACATGGTGGGACCGCAGCAACTTTATCGGCGTGCTGAAGGAGAAGCATCTCCCGGAATGGGCAAGGGAAAGACTTCGGGAACTGAAAAGCAAAGAGATACAGCAGATGAGTCGCCCCGAAATGGAGCGATCCCTTGCCGAGCGGATCGACCTTGCGTGGAGCAAATATGAGACTTCGCTCCGATCACTTTCCTCCTCCGAGATCATGGGACAGATAGAGGATGTGTCTGCAGTGTGGATGTGCCGGAATGCACTGCTTCAGGATATGGAGCTGTATTCAGATGAGCAGCTGACGTTCCTCCTCTCCCTGTTTGACCCTCTGGAGCAGATAAAAGATCATCTGGTCCGGGAGCAGGAGGCGGATCAAATGGAACAGGTGAATTCTGCCATCCGATCCCTTCAAAAAGAGTTTCAAGAAGAGCAGAGGATCGACACGCCCGGTCAGGGTGAAATGACCATGAAGTGACAGGAGAATGTCATGGACCTGAAATATTACATCATTGATGACCTGCGCCTCCCACCCAAACGCCCCTTTCACAAAGGGTGGACGATGGAACAGTTTCGTTCGCTGCAGGAGGCGCTGGTCAGGTACCGCGCGATCCCCGCCTGCCAGGTCAAGAGTATTGGAGTGACCGATGGCGTCCATGTATTGGAACTTGTGCGGTGCCTCCCGATCTATCCGGCCGAGTCCACCGGAGAGGATGTTCAGGCTGCCGTGCCAGAAGCATATCCCCTTTGGGCAGAGGTGCCGGAGGCGGCTCTTGCGGCAGAGACCTGTGTCTCAGCCCTTGGACTCCGCTATCGAATCATCGGGAACGTGGTGACGCCCATTCCGACACAGAGCGGGCTGCGGAAGGAACTGCGGGACAAGTACCTTTGGTTGAACGAACGGTGCGGGCAGGAGACAGCGATCCGCTGGGTGTATATCGTTGGCGCCGGCTGGAAACAGCTGGATTTTTTGCGGCGGTGGAAGAAAACAGGACATCCCCTGGTGCTTCGGTATCAGGCGGATGGGATCACAGAGCAGGGTGCGTACCTCTCGCTGGAGGTAGCGCCCTGGGAATACGACTTATTGATGCGCCGCACATTGGAGCGGCGGGAAAGAGAGGAAACACGTGTCAGAACACGATCATGATCAGATGCCCATGCAGCTGAACGCCAAGGTCTATCTGTCAAAGAAAGAAGGGCCTGCATTGGCCATCGCTTCTGTGAATCTCAATGGCTGCTTTGCCATTCGGGGCATTCAGATCCGGGAGGGGAAAAACGGCCCCTTCGTCTCCATGCCCTGCAGGAAGGTAAATGGAGAGTACATGGATCTTTGCTTCCCCTGTACGGCGGAATTCAAGAAATCCTTTGACAAGGCTGTGCTGGACGCCTACCACATGGAACTGCGGCAGGCGGAACAGAAAGAGCGAACTGCCCCCAAGATGGGCGGTATGGGCGAAATGAAATAAGAGGAAGGGAGAGAACGATGATGAGACGAGCAATGACTTTATGCGCCGCCGTGCTGTGCCTGACCATGGCGCTGGCCCCCACGGCCCTGGCAGCGGGAACGGACGCGGTGGAGGTCTGCTACCCCACCGCCATCACCCAGAGCGAGGATGGCACGAAACTGCGGAAGCTCTATGATCTGGGACCGGAGGACGATCCCACAGGCATCCCCCGGTCTGACTTTGAGCAGGATGGCTTCCACTACACCCTGACAGACCTGCTGCGGCAGGAACTGCCGGAATATGAGGAGCGGCAGCATACGGAGACCGTGAGTCTCCAGAGTGCCAACAAGGACATGGCCTCCATCTTGGCACTGCTGCCCCAGGAAAAGGAGTTCGTCACAGATGACGGCTACATGGGAACGCTGACACTCCAGCTGGACACGGTACAGGTAGAGGTGTCCGGTTATGGCAGCAGCACCCGGGAGGTGTCCGCCACCCGCTCCTATCCCAACCTGGCCAGCCAGGATACCGCCAATATCCCCAAGTCCATTCAGGACAATGGCCGGACCCTGACCCTCCAGGCCATCGATTGGCAGACGGACAACACCGCCACTATGGACGGTTACGCTCTGGGAGACCGCTTTACCGCCGTGGCCACATACACCGGCAGCGCCACCAGCAGCTATGTCAAGGGCTACACAGTAACGGCCGATTACACCGGCACCGTTGGCAAGATCAATCTGGACCGCGTCCGCTTTGTGGCCATCTTCGAGGGGACGCCCCTCCAGCCGGTGGAGGTGGCTCCCGCAGCTGCATTCAACTGGGCAGTGATCCTGGCGCCTATTGCGGTGGTGGCTCTGGTGGGTGCCGTGGCCGGAGCGGCTCTGGTCATTCGCCGGCGCAGGGAGTCTGATGACGGCGGTAGTGAAGAGCAGGTACAGGGATGAAGAAGAGAAGCCATCAGCAAAAGTTAAGGAGGAGCGTATATGAAAAGAGCAATGACAAGTCTGGCGGCCCTGTGCCTGGCAGTCTGCCTGGCGCTGCCCGCCGGCGCCCTGGACTATACCATCGCCGCGCCGGGCGATCCGGAGTACGGAGACCCCACTTCCGTCGAGCCGGTCGTCACGGCAGACGGCGGAGCGGCAAAAAATGAGGACCGCAGCAAGAACGCCGCCTTGATCCCGCCGGCCTTCGGCAGTCCCAGCGCCTACGCGCTGAACACCGGCACATACCTCACCCCAAATCTAGCGCCCGGCGGACAGTCGGTCACTGGGGCTGCTGTCAACGGAGGCTCCGCTGTGGTGGTGACACCGGGAACACCCCTCTCCCCCGGTTCCAGCTCTGTCACTTCCACCGGCTTCACGGAAGTGACCCGTGATCTCTACTACAGCGGCGGTCATCTGGCGACCCTCAAGATCCCCGCGATCGATCTGTCGGTCCGTGTATATCAGGGAACAGACAGCAAGACCCTGGCTCAAGGCGTGGGACATTTCGAAGAAACCAGCATTTGGAGTGGGAATGTAGCCCTGGCGGCCCACAACCGGGGCGCCAATGACTACTTTGGAGAGATCCACACGCTGGACATCGGAGACCGGATCACCCTGACCACGAAACTGGGGACCCGGACGTACCGCGTGACCTCGGTGGAGAAGATCAGCGAGACGGACCGGAGTGACTTGGCACCCTCCACAGAGAACCGCCTGACACTGTACACCTGCGTTCGGAACCAGAGTGCCTATCGTTGGTGCGTCCAGGCGGTGGAGGTGTGATGGGTAAACTGCTGGATGTTGTCCCCGTTCTTTTTGCAATTTGGTCAATAGCTTTCCACACGCCCTTGGCATATCATGGTGCCATGGACAGGAGGGACTGCCCATGACCGTGGAAGAGTTCCTCCTGACCCATCCAGATGAGGATGTGGATCTACAGGTACCGGAGGGCCGGATCCTGCTGGATCACGGACAGGCCCAGCGCCTGCTGGGCGGCCGGCCGGTGATCGTCTGCAAGACCGGCGTACAGGACGCTCAATATATGCAGGCGGCGGAACTGCTGAACCAGGTGGTCTATCTGGCCCATCAGACCCGCAGTCTGTGGCGGGTATCCGCGGCCCACGATCCGAAGCTGGAAAAGCCGGTACGCTACTGGCCAAAATTAAAGAGGGGGCTGACCTTATGAACAACAGAGGAAAGAATGTGGGACTGCTGCTCACCGGCATGGCATTGGGAGCGACGCTCTGCGGCGGCGCTGCGGCAGCGGGTATCATTGCGGTGCCCACCTGGCAGCCCATCTATGTGGATGGACAGCAAGTGGAGATGGAGGCATACAATATCAATGGTTCCAACTATGTGAAGCTGCGGGACGCCGGCAGGCAGGTGGGATTCAACGTCTACTGGCAGAACGGTGTCCAGGTGGACACGGATGCCCCCTACACCGGCGTGGCGCCGACAGTCACTGCGCCTGCGGAGACAACAGAAACACAGAGCGGATCCGCAGTGAAGCAAGAGATCATCGACCAGACCAACGCACTCCGCCAGGAATATGGCCTTGCGGCCCTGGCTGTGGATGAAAAGCTCATGGAAGCAGCTCAGGTGCGAGCGGATGAAATGGCGGCCACCGGCAGCTATTCTCACACCCGGCCGGACGGCTCAAAATACTACACAGTGACCGATTGTCCCTATGTGACAGAGAACATCCACCGCCTGAATCAGGAATGGCTGGATACCATGGATCTGGAGTTGGCCGATGCAGCAGTACAGGACTGGGCGAAGTCCTCCGGCCACCTGGACCACATGATCAGTGGAAAGGTGGATGCCATCGGTGTCGGGATCGCGGAGGGAACGGATGACCAGGGCCGAGAATGCTGGTACTGCGTCCAGCTCTTCCGCTACACCGGGCAGAAGATCACCTGGGTGGATGAGCCCGCCCATCCCTGAGAAACCTACACAAAATCGTAGACAGCGGCCGATTTGACGGGTATCATAGAGGCAGCAAGGAGGTGGTATCCGTGATTTATACCCAGGATCAGATCCGGCAGATGATCGCCCCTATCGCAGAGAAATATCATCTCAAAGCGGTATTTCTCTTCGGCTCCTATGCCAGAGGTGACGCAACCGAGAGCAGTGATGTGGACCTGCTGGTGGATACGACCGGAACGTCCCTCAAGAGCCTGCTTTCCCTCGGCGCGCTGTACTGTGACCTGGAAGCTGCTCTGGGAAAGCCAATCGATTTGGTCACGGTCAGTACCCTGGAGCAGAAGGCACAGATGCCCAGTGAGGCGCAGTTCCGGGAGACCGTCATTCGAGAGATGGTAAATATTTATGATGCCGCCTGATCTGCAGCTATACTGCAAAATATGATAGAGTTCTGATAGAAAAGGAGGCGTTGGTATGCAGATCAAGGCATCAACAGCTTTGCGAAATGAGTATCTGAAGATCTCGGAGCTTGCACATGCATCCGGGGAACCTGTTTATATCACCAATAAGGGCGAGGCGGATCTGGTCATTCTCAGTATTGAAGCCTACGAGGAACGGGAGAAAATGTTGGCCCATCGAGTCAGCATCCTGGAAGCGGAGCTGTCCCGTCTGAATGGAGAACCGACTTATACAGCGGAACAGGTGGATGCGATGTTAAAGGAGAAATTCAGAAATGTCGAACATGCGACTTGAATTTCTCAAGGCCGCGTGGCGTGACTTGGACAGCATAACGGTATATATCTCTCTATCGGATCGTCAATGGGGTAACGGACTACCCGAAGCTGCTTCGATAATCCATTGCTATACAAAACGAAGGAGCGGATCGATCCGCTCCTTCGTTTTAAGTATGTTCACAGTATCTCCTTAAACCGCAGTTATAGAGGATCGCCATGCGGGGCTCCAAAACCGGGAATTCCACGTCGCCGTCCTCTTCCTGCAGATACCACTTGGCCCCGTCCGTGGAGAGGACCCTGGTGAGGTCCTTGAGCGAATAGGCATTCATCTGGATGCTGCCCCGATCCCACATAGAGAGGATGTACGGGACATCCACATCAGACGGGGAGTCGATGATGGCCAGCTTCAGCTCCTGGATGTACGCGCCGCCAAAGACCTGGTCGATCTGAGCATTCTCAAAGCCGCTGTCACTGAACGCCTCTACTGCTTCCATGAGATCCGTATTGTTCCAGACCGGAGCCACCACATAGCTTTTTTTCAGAGCCACCCGGACTCTTCCCCTGGATGGAATCTCCGGGAGGGGGATCAGATCGTCCAGGACAAACGGCGCGGTCTTCGTCTTCGGGAGGAAAATCCGGGCGGCACTGTCCGCAGCCAGGCTGGATGCCAAGGCCCGGATGGCCCAGTCCAAATAGACGTTAAAATCCCGCCCGGTCTCGCGGCAGCGGTGCAGAGCCTGATTTAAGAATTTGGAGAACGCCTCATAGTCCGTCAGGGCCATAGGCGGCAGCTGGCTCTCATACAGATCCTTCATGGGGTTGAGCGAAAACATAGCCGTTCCTTTCTTTCCTCTCTCATCGCAAAAATCGACAGTATTTTAGCATGGCAGAGGAAAAAAGGCAAATGTGTAAATTGAACAACACAGACGGCACCCACGGAAAAAGCTGTTGCATATTATCGTTCTTTTGCTATAATAATATCAAAAGGATGATAATAGGAGGCGTTTCTATGAAAATCAAACCTTCGTCCGCACTTCGGAATGATTATGCTGCCATCTCGAAGCTGGCAAAAGTATCTGGTGAGCCGATCTTCATCACAAACAAAGGTGAAGATGACGGCGTGTTCATGAGCATGGAGACTTATGAGGAGCGGGAGAAAATGTTTCGCCACCGGGATCAGGTCTATGCAGCGGAGTTCAGCCGCTTGAATGGCGATCCTGTATATACGCCGGAGGAAGTGGACGCCCACATGGAGGAACTGTTCCGTGCCTACGAAGAATAAGCTGGTATATCTCAAACCGGCGGATGATGATTTCAGGGAGATCGTCCGGTTCCATATCCTGGAAGCTGGGCCGAAGTATGGCCGGCAGATATACCGTTCCATGCGGGAAACCATTGAAAAACTCAGGACATTCCCTTTGATGGGACAAACCCATCCCGATCCGATGCTGGCAGCATCAAATTTCCGGAAACTGGTGCTGACCAAAACGTATGTCGCCATCTATAAAATAGAGGGCGATACCGTGTATATCTATCGAATTGTGAATGGAATGACCGACTACCCGAAGCTGCTCTAATAGGAGTTCTCAATTTATTGACGATTGGCGCCCAGCAAATCACGAAGTCAACTATTGGATACTTATGTGGCTTGCATAAGCATGAACAGGCCGTCCTACATGGACGGCCTGCTTTTTTGTGCCCATTTACACTCGAAATCTAAATATGAGGCCGTGAAAGGAGGTAACCGCAGCGGCCTTTCGAGTGGGCTGTCCTGCCTTTCACGGTCAGAAAGGGTTTTATGAAAAAGAGAATCGTATCCCTGCTTCTGACCCTGCTGACCATCCTGTCGCTGCTGCCCACAGCGGTGATGGCAGCAGAGTCCACCGGCGTGGGGATCACGCCGGTGACGGACCCTAACCTCTGGACCACACGGCTCAACTCCCAGGGGCAGTCCTATTCCTACCGCCCGCCCACGGCAGCGGGGCGGCAGCTCTATTGTATGGACCTGGGCTACTCCTACCGCTACGGCACGGAGTCGTTCCTTCAATCCTACACTTACCGTTCCGCTACCGGAGCTGACGCAGATGATCTCTGGAATGATGCGGTAGCCGAGACCGGCCTGGGCGAAATGGACACCATCACCCGGGAAAACGTCAAATGGATGATGAGCTACATCGCCGACTACACCGGCGAGATCCCCGGCTCCCTGTTCATGGCGCTCCAGACCTACATCTGGGACAACCAGAGCGATAAGAGCGCCGGCGGTGATCCCAGCGGCGACATCGACGCCGGAGGCTTTGCCAATGCGGACACCTACGACCAATATGTAGAGTATTACAACTGGCTGCTGGGTCAGAAGGCCAATGAGGATGCCGAATTCCAGCGGCAGATCGAGGAATATGCGGCCCAGGGCATCCGGGCGTCCATCGTGGAGGACGAGAGCTCCAAGTGGGCGGTGCTGGCAACCTCCAGCGTCTCCGGGCGGCAGTCTTTCTTCGCTTACCACAGCGACCGCAAGATCGTGACATCGGATGAGCCCAAGCCGGGAGACCCGGATGAGCCTGTAGCTGGAGACGGCGATATCACCTTCCAGAAGGTCATTGCCGGCACGGACCGGGGCCTGGATGGGGCCGTCTATAACATCTACCTGGACGGCCAGATCGTCGGCAGCGACGTGACCTCCGGCGGAGGTTACATTGAGGTCCACGACGTCACCGAAGGGCTTTGGTCCTTTGTGGAGCAGGAGGCCCCGGCGGGCTACGCCCTGGACCCGACGCCCCACAGCGTCTATGTCAGCGTCACCGACGGCGATAAGCAGTACACCGTCACCGCCGAGGATGAGGAGCTGCCCGGCATCAAGGTCATCAAGACCTCGGCTGCCGATGGCTCTCCTGTGGAAAATGCCGTTTACTCCATTAAGGGCGTCACTTGCGCCTTCAGCACCTCCGTCTCCACCGGGCCGGATGGGAGCGCCCTGGTGGAGGACCTCCCCACCGGCGTTTATATCGTCCGTGAGGAGTCAGTTCCGGAGCCATTCGTCCGCACCGTCAGTGAGCAGACCATCGCCCTGCGGCCCGGCAAGATCAGCGAGGCACGGTTTGAGGACTACACCCGGCCCGGCCTCGAAATTGTCAAGAAAAATATTGCCGACGGCTCCCCCATCGAGGGGGTCACCTACCAGGTCCGGCAGATCGACGGGGATTTCTTGGACACCGTGGAGACCGATTCCAGCGGCAAAGCATTTCTTGAGGTAGACCCTGGCAGCTACGAAATTTCCGAAGTCAATGTGCCCTCCCATGTCATCCTCAGCGAGATCCCCCAGACCATCTCCCTGGAGCCGGGCGTCACCCGGACGGTGCGCTTTTTTAACGCGGTCAAGCCTTCCCTGACCATCTTGAAGCGGAATTCCGTTACAAAGGACCCGCTTGAAAACGCAAGGTTCCACATCTACTATGCCAGCGACAACACGGAAACCGGCGAGATCAATGACCTGGGGACGTACTATACGGACGCGTCAGGCCGTATCGTTCTCACCGATGTCAACAGAGGCTGGTACAAGGCGGTTGAGGAGGTGCCTCCCACTGGATTCGCCGTCCAGGGCGACGGCGTCTACGAGTTCTACTTGGAGGGCGGAGCCAGCAAGGAGCTGGTCGTGGACAATACGCCCCTGTCGGCGTTGGTGGTCTACAAGTACGACAGCCAGACGGGGGCCGCGCTGGAGGGCGCACGATTCGAGCTGCGTTACCTCAGCGGCGAGACCTCCGGCACAGAGGGGACGGTCATTGGCGAATATGTGACCTCGAAAAATGGGTCCTTTACAGTCACGGGGCTAAAAGAGGGCACCTATATCTGCCAGGAACTGGAAAGCCCGGACGGCCACCTCATTGACTCGGAACCCCAGACCGTCTACATCTCCGGCAAGGAGCAGGACGTGGTCACCCTCCGGTTCGGCAACGCCCCGCTGGGGTCCCTGCTCATCACGAAGGTCTCGGATGATGAGAAGCACACACCGCTCTCCGATGTAGAGTTCCTGCTGACAGACAGCAGCGGCAACTTCATTGGCACCAACAACGGCCGCTATGTGACCAACAGTGCGGGTGAGATCCTGGTGGAGGGCCTCACCCCCGGCACCACAGTGGTAGCACGGGAGGTCCGGGCCAAGCCCGGCTACCTGCTGGACGACAGTCCCCAGTACGCCCTGATCCGCAGCGGCGAGACGGTGGGCCTAGAATTCCGCAACGCCCCTGCCGGCAATCTGGTCATCGTCAAGCGGAGCAGCTCCGGCACCCATGAGCCGCTGGAGGGTGTGGAGTTCAAGATCACTTACGCCGACGGCAGCTTCGTGCCGGACGAAAACGGCCAGCTCTCATCCAACGGCCTTTATTATACCGACCGCGAGGGGAAGATCTCCATTTCCGGGGTGGTTGGCTCACTGGTCGTAACTGAAACGGCCTCGATCCCAGGGTACACCATCGACGAGGCCACCCGGACCCAGACGGTGGTGGTCCACCCCAATGACACGCAGACCCTCTATTTTTACAACCGGCCGGAGACCACGCTGGTTCTCCAGAAATTCATCGCGGGGACCGACAACGAGCCGCTGGCCGGGGTGGAGTTCCTGGTCACGGACAGCTCTGGCGCCGTCGTTGGCCCCAACAACGGCGTCTACACCACCGGGGCGGACGGTCGGGCGGTCATCACCGGCCTCAACCCCGGCACCACCATCACCGCCCGAGAGACCCGGACCGTGGACGGATTCGTCCTGGACGGCAGCCCCCAGAGTATTCTCATCAAAGAAGGTGAAGTTCAGACTCTGACCTTCTGGAACGCCAGAGAGGGCGGCGTGGAGATCGTAAAGGTCAACGCCGCGGACAAGACGGAGCGCCTCTCTGACGCTGTTTTTGAGATCCGCCGGGCCAGCGACGACGCCCTGGTGGACACCGTCACCACCGGGGACACCGGCACTGTGTTCGCCCCGCTTGCCGAGGGCGATTATTATGCCCTTGAACAGGAAAGCCCCTCCGGATTCAAGCTGGATGCCACTCGGCACTATTTTTCCGTCAAGGATGGCGAAGTTACCCAGGAGGTCATTCCCAACGAAGCTATCTCCGGTATCCTGCTCCACAAAGTGGACAGCACCACCGGGGAGGGCATCTACGGCGTCACCTTCCTGCTCTACGATGACACCAACACCCCCATCGGCCAGTACACCTCTGACGATAGAGGATATGTCTATATTGAGGACCTGGCGAGTGGCCGCTACTACCTGCGGGAGCTGGAAAATGAGGGCTATATCGTAGACACAGAGAAAAAGACCGTCTATGTGAGATCCGGGGAGACCACGGAGATCACTTGGGAGAACTCCCCTGTCACCGGGCAAATTCAGATCACGAAGACCTCTGAAGATTACAATTCTATCAACGGCTGGCCCGCCGGGACGCCGATCCCCAATACGGAATTCGAGATCTACAATGCCCGGACCGGTAAGCTGGTGGACACCATCCGAACGGACAAGAACGGCGTTGCCGTTTCCAAGCCCTTGCCTCTGGCGCGCTACGAAGTGATCGAATCCAAAGCCGCGGATTTCTACGGCCTGGACAAGACGCCCATCGAGGTGGAGATCGAGTACGCTGGCCAGATCGTCAAGGCGGCCATGACCAACAAGAGCCTCTACACCAACGTCTCCATCAAGAAGACCGGCTATGTGGAGGTCATGCCCGGTCAGACCCTGCGGTATGACTTTACTGACATCGCCAACAACTCCACCACTTCCCTGGAGTCCTTCTACTGGCGGGATACGCTGCCCGCCTTTGCACATCTCCAGAAGATCGTCACCGGTACCTGGAACGTCCAGGGCAGCTACAAGATCGTCTATAAGACCACCCTCTCTGGAGATGCCTGGCGGGTGCTGGCGGACAACCTCTCCACCCAGCAGAACCACGTGCTGGACGCCTCGCCGGCGGCCCTGGGTCTTGCCTCCGGGGAGAAGGTGACGGAGTTCATGGTGGTGTTCGGGATCGTGCCGGCCAACTTCCGGCAGGTGGAGGCGCCCGTTGTGTATTGCACGGCCAGCCAGTGGCTCACCGGCGGCAGCCAAATTGTCAATCAGGCGGATGTGGGCGGCGTCCATGACGGCCAGTGGATCATGGCCACCTCTCGATGGGTGACCAAAGTCTATAAGCCTGCTGAACCCCTGCCCAGAACCGGATATTAAGCGACAGTAGAAACAGAGAGCCGCCCCAAATCGGGGCGGCTCTCCCATTTTTGAGAGGAGGAGCAACGATGAACCGTAAGAGATTCCTGCCTGTGCTGACAGTATTCTGCCTACTGGCGGCGCTGTTCAGCACGCCAGCTCTGGCGGCCGGCAGTGTGGCGGATGCAGTGGAGCAGACCTGGGGCGACGCCTCGGAACAGATCCGGGCGGTGGTGGACAGTGTGGTCTTTCCGGCATTGAGTATGGTACTGGCCATTGCGTTCTTTGTGAAGCTGGCGCTGACATATTTTGAGTATCGGAAGCACGGCCAGTTTGAGTGGACGGGGCCGGCCATCCTGTTTGTCTGCCTGATTTTCGTCTTGCTGGCCCCCAACTACATCTGGGGCATCATCGGCGGATAAGGAGGATCGCCATGCAGAAATTTGAAGCAAATATCCGATCTTGGACATCGGAGTCATCGCCTGCTGCCGCAGGCTGCCGGGCGGAATGCGCACAGGAGCAGGATCGAGGGCAGAGAGAGCAGGAACAACAGAGGAATCGGGGGCGGTTTTCCAGGGAGCTGGCGGAGAGTGCCCGCCAGCTCCTTTCTTTGGAACAGGAGCTGGGCGGACAGGCGGGAAACTTTGGAGAGTGGCTGCAGATCGCATACGAAGTCAACGAGGATTTTGAAGTGCCATTTTCAGATGTGGTGCGTGACATTTGTGAAGCATTTCAGATCGTGGAACAGAACTATGGGACAGCAGTTGCCCAATATTTGTATAACACCCGCTCCGCTGTCCTGCCGACAGAGATCAAAAACGCAGCCAAATATCTGAGCTGTGGTGGGCGAACGGAAGAGATCTTGGCTTTGGCAAAATCTGGCTTCTTCATGGAGGAACTGGCTCATGACAATATTGTCAGGGCCGTTGCCTACATGGAGGCAAGCGGTGCGGCAGCTGGCGCGTATCAGGCCGCAAAAGATGATGTGCAGCCAGGCGGCGAGGCTCCCAAGCAGCAGTTTCAACAGACCATGGGGAGGTGACCGCCCATTTTTATCTGGGACTTTGTAGCGTCCACGGTCATGGACGATCTCATCGACTGGTTCTATGGTCAACTAGTGGGCTTCCTGGGTAACTTCTTTGCCCAAATGGGCAATATGGGCGTGGAATTGTTCGACCTGGAATGGGTGCAGGCTGTGATCTTGTTTTTCTCGCGGCTTGCCTGGGCGCTGTTCGCCGTGAGCCTGGTGGTGCGGGCCTTCGAGTGCGGCATTGAGTATGCCAGCGGCCGGGCCAACCTGCAGCAAACGGCTCTGGACATCATCAAGGGCTTCTTTGCGGTGTCCCTGTTCACCACGGTGCCTGTCCGGCTGTATGCCCTGTCTGTATCCCTCCAAGGGACTCTCTCTGTGGGCCTGACCGGCGCAGACACCACCATCGGAGAATTGGGGCAGCAGATCATCACAGACCTCAGTGAGATCGACTCCCTGTCAGAAATGATCGACAACAGCTATTTCGGCCTGGGGGTCATCACCAGCCCCATCATGATTTTATTCTGTGTCATCCTCATGGCATACGCCGTGATCAAGGTGTTCTTTGCCAACCTCAAGCGAGGCGGGATCCTGTTGATCCAAATCGCCGTGGGGAGCCTCTATATGTTCAGTATCCCGAGGGGATACATCGATGGCTTTGTGCAGTGGATCAAACAGGTCATCGGTCTGTGCCTGACGGCCTTCCTTCAGTCCACCATCCTGGTGGCAGGGCTCATGGTGTTCAAGGACCACGCCCTGCTAGGGCTGGGGCTTATGCTCTCCGCAGGAGAGGTACCCAGGATTGCTGGTACTTTCGGCCTGGACACCACCACCCGGGCCAACATCATGAGCGCGGTCTACACCGCTCAAGCTGCTGTCAACACCACCAGGACAGTCGCAAACGCAATTATGAAATAGGAAAGGATTCGAAGGTGAATTTTTATGAGTGAGACAGGATCAATGGTGCCCCCTCCCTTTTACACAATTTGGGTCGAAGGGCGTGAAGGTAGCCCATTGGCTGAAAAGCGTGGATTCCTGCTTGAGAATGGAAAGTACAGCTTTTATCTGGATCAGGCAGAGGCAAAGCGGAAAATATGGGACCTGGAAAGACTTTGCCTGAATCGTTCACCATCTGTCACATATCACAGTGTAGAGTATCCATCCGGGCATGACATGAACCAGAGGATTAGTATTGATGAGATCAAATTGCACGAGCTGCGGCCGGAGTTTGATCCGGAACGCTATGAGATCAGAAGTCGTGTCTATGGTGACACAGGCGGAGGCTGTATGGTGGGCACCTTGGAAGTATATCTGTCAGACCTAAATAAGAACGTCTGGGTAAACTGTAACGATGAAGGTGTGACCATCACCTCGGCAGATTATGTGTGGAATCAGGATCACAGCGCAAGTTGGAACCGATATGAGGATGTTGTGCTGTTGGTAGTAGAATTTGATGAGGTCTCTCCAGAGCAGGTGCCCGCATGGGCAGATATCATCCAGAATAGCCTGCGGTACACCATCGGCTGCCATGCGGAGAGGTCCCGCCTGCCCTTTACATTGGATGCCGCTTGGCTTCCGGAAGAGTATAGAGAGCAACTGGAACCAGCAAAATTGGAGCGAGCAGTGCACCAGCATGAACTGGTGGATATCGGGAGAAATGGAGATGTCAGCCTCCATCAAGAACCCTGTCAGAAACCTCACCACCAGGAGATAAAAGGCTTCTGCTAAAAAATATACAGCCGTGGTTCAGGAAGGAGACATATGAGTAGACCAATCACCATGGGGAGCCTCTTTGACGGGATCGGAGGCTTCCCTCTTGCCGCAGTACGCTGTGGCGTTCAGCCCTTGTGGGCCAGTGAGATCGAACCATTCCCCATCGCCGTGACACGGATGCGGTTCCCGCAAATGCGGCATGTGGGAGACATCACCAAGCTGGATGGAGCGAAACTGCCGCCGGTGGATATCATCTGCGGCGGAAGTCCCTGCCAGGACTCAGCGTGGCCGGAATGCGCGCCGGATTATCCGGTGCCCGTTCCGGCCTGTTTTCTGAGCAGATCCGCGTGATCCGGGAAATGAGGGAGGCGGATAAGACGTATGGACGGACAGATATCCATGTTCGACCTCGATTTGGTGTCTGGGAGAACGTGCCCGGCGCTCTCTCCAGCGGGCGAGACTCCCAAACAGGAGAAAAGCGGCCAGGCGAAGACTTCCGGATCGCCCTCGAGTCGTTTCTCAAAATTGAAGAACCATACCTTCATGTTGTTAGACCTGCGGCCGGGCGCTGGGAATATGCTGGGGCCATATTGGGAGTACGATCCTGTGTGGCCTGGGTCGTTTGGGACGCTCAATACCTCGGAGTGCCCCAGCGACGTCGTCGTGTCTTTCTTGTGGCAGATTTTGCAGGCCATAGTCCCATCCCGATATTGTTTATCCAACAAAGCCTGCAGGGGCATCCTGCGACGTTCGGAGGAGCGGGGCAAACCGCTTCCGGAGGACTTGGAGCGGGTCCTGCGGATTCAGTCGAAGCTGATCCTACCGGACGGAGTGGGTGCACAGCCGGAATCACACCATATCAATCAGAGAAATGAGGGGCTTGACACACAGCCGAAAGCACCAACAGAATGGCTGGCATTTACGGCGAATCAACGGGACGAGGTGCGGGACCTGCATGGCGTTTCCGCCGCGCTATGCGCGGAGCCAGGAATGAAGCAGCAAACCTTTGTAGCAGGATTCAGCGCGGGAGCGGGAGCCACGGCAGGAAGCATCGGCTACGCTGAAGAATGTGCGCCCACCCTGAAAGGTTCTGCCAGCGGAAGCTGTATGCCTTCCGTTCTCTGCCTCAATGACCAGGGTGGGAAGATCATGGACTGCACCGAGGACATTTCCGGCACCCTGCGGGCGGAGGAACACGGTCATCAACCGTTGATACTCTCCATCCAGCAAAGTGAGGCAGAGACTGAGACAGATAGATCTACAACTGCCGCTGAGATGACCAATATGTGCGGAGGGAACCAGCCGTCCCTGTTTGAGAATCACGGGATCGACGCCCGGTATCGGGGACCTCTCTCCGTCGCGCCGACCCTGCCGGCCAGAGCAGGCACCGGGGGAAATAATCTGAGCCTGGTTGCTCAGCCAGTGACTTCCCAAGTATACTGCAGGCAGCGTGTGGATGTGTTTCAAAATGGTGAAGTGGCCGGCACGGAGAGCGCCAGGCAGTGTAAGGACGCAACAGACCTTGTGTGCCAGATTCCCGCAGATGGATCACCGCTGCAGGATGCGCTTGCGGCAGGAGTTCGGGCATTGATACGCCGTCTGACACCGTTGGAATGTGAGCGGCTCCAGGGATTCCCGGACGGATGGACAGATATCCCCGGCGCGTCTGACTCCGCCCGATATCGCGCATTGGGAAACAGCGTCGCCATTCCATGTGTGGAGTACCTCATCCGCCGGATCGTCATCGTTCTTTTGCTTGGTTTTCGAGGCTTTCTTTAGTGGCTTTGGATATGGCTTTATGACTTCTATTGGAGTATGTTTGCTTTACCAAACATGAAGGAGGATGCCGATATGGCAGACACAAAGAACCTATGTGCCCAGATCCCCGTGGACCTGCACCGACAGGTCCGGGAACATCAAGAGGAGTCCGGAAAGAGCCTGGGCGAATACATGACATGGCTGATCACCACATTTTATCAGACAGAGGAGGACAAGCAGATGAGCAGCACAGAGACAAGGACCGTGGCATTCCAGGTGCCGGCAGACCTGTTCGAACAGTTCAAGGCATATTTAGACCGGCATCACATCAAGCAGAAGACGTTCTTCCTGGATTGCATCCAGCGGGCGCTGGCGGATGAGGCGGCGCCCCAGGCGTCAGAGCTGGCAGAGGGAGAATAACCGTCAATCCAGTACGCCGCCGGGATCGATCCTGGCGGCGCTCCTGCTCAAATGAAAATTATCTAAAATTAGGTTGAATTTATCCTATCTTTTGGATATACTAAAAGCAGGAGGTGTTTACCATGATGATCAACACAGATCAGATGATCTCCATCAGCGAGGCAAATCAGAATTTTTCTAAGGTGGCCCGGATGGTGGATCAGGAGGGACAGGCGGTCATTCTCAAAAACAATGTTCCCCGCTATCTGGTGATCGAATTCTCCCTGGCGGAGCAGGAACAGGCGGCTGCGGACGAGGACGTCAGGGCTATTTCTCGCCGGCTCATTGCCAAGAACCGCAAAGCATACGAGGAGCTGGCTAAATGATCTGCCTGAGCAAACGGCAGATTCTGTTTCTGCATGAAGAGTTGATTCGGGAGACTGGAGGATCACCTGGCCTGTGAGATGAGGCCCTGCTGGATTCCGCGCTTGCCGCGCCGTTCCAGACCTTCGATGGCCAGCCACTCTATCCATCCCTCCAGCAGAAGGCCGCCCGTCTCTGCTATGGACTGGTTATGGATCACCCATTTCTGGACGGAAACAAGCGAATCGGAGCTCATGCCATGCTGGTATTCTTGGCTCTCAATGGGATCGAACTTGACTATACACAGGAAGAACTCTCCGCCATCATCCTGCGGATCGCCGCGGGGGAGGCCAGCTCCGAGGAGCTGCTGGACTGGCTGTTGAATCACGAGCAAAACTAAATCATACCGAACAGAAGGCCGTCACAGAGCTGGCGGCCTTTCTGTATGCTAAAACTAGAAAAAAGGATACAGACGGCGCCGCCGGGAGAGATTCCGGCGGCGCTGTCATTTATAAGGGGGAATCAAAACCATGTACATCTATCCCGAAAACCTGAAAGCAAAGCCCATGCTGTGGCTGTGGCTTCTGCGAGACATTGCCATCATCGGCGTGGCCGCGTTGATTTCCGTGATGGCCTTGGTGCAGGGGGTTGGCATGGCGCCACTGGTGGGGACGGTCCTATACGCCTTCCTCTCCATTCAGGTGGATGGCTCCAGCATTTTGGATTTCCTCCGCCGGGCGGCCTGCTTCCTGCTCCTGCAGCAACAAAAATACGAATGGAGGTTGGATCCTTGAAGTGGTTTCAGAAATGGAAAGAGCGCAAGCAGCTGAAGCAGCGTCAATCCACCCGGCAGCTCATGGGCGTTCGGAAGGTCCTGCCCCACGGCGTGGCTGTGTCGGGCGGCTGCCTGGTGTTCTTCCTGATCCACCCGAATAACCTCTCGGTCCTCTCCGCAGAGGGAATCCGGCAGAGAGTAACGGCACTAAGCAACCTGTTTCGGGCGGAGGAACAGGTAGAGGTTCTGGCGCTGGACTCCAGGGTGTCTTTCCAAAAGAATCAGGCTTACTATCAGACCCGGCTGGAGGAAGAAACGACTCCAAAGATCCGGGAACTGCTCCAAAAGGACATTGCGCATCTGGATGCAATCCAAGCCACTTCCGCCTCATCCCGGGAATTTGTTCTGGTGCTTCGCATGGAGGAGCAGGCCGCCCTGGACGAGAGCGGCCTGCGGCAGAAAGAGAAGGCCTTGTGTGACCACGGTATCTCTGTGCGCCTGGCGGAAGAGCAAGACGTGAAGCGGCTGCTGGCATCCTACTACCTGCGCGATGCGGACCCGGAGTCTCTGGAGGGTGTGAACGGCGAAAGGGCGGTGACTGCGTTTGGCTAAGAAGAAAAAGAAGAAGGCGGCACCAAAAGTGCCAACAGTCCAGCGGCCGAAAGACTTCCTGGACCTGATCGCACCGGGTGCCGTCCTGTTCAATACGGATCATTCCGTTTTTGGCAACACCTACCGCACTGTCATGATGCTGCGGGGGTATCCCCCCACCACCGAAGAACAGGCATTGCTGCGGCAGCTGGGAGAGCTGGAGGGCGTGACCGTGCATCTGGCCGTCCGAAAGGTGACCGCTGCGGAAGAGGAAGCCATCCTTCATGCCGCGACAAACAAAAGCCGCATGGAGCGGAGTAACGTCAGCAACGTGAAGCAGAGCGTCACCGCGGAGGCCAAACTTCAGGACACCGCCTCCCTGATTTTGGGTATGCGGCGAGATCGTGAACCCCTGCTGCATACCTCCGTATTCCTGGAGCTGACCGCCAAGACAATGGAGGAATTACAGCGCCTGCGGGACAGCGTCAGCGCCATCCTCCTGCGCAGCAAACTGACCACAGACCCGCTGCTCCTGCGGCAGCGGGATGGTTTTTTATCATCCAACCCGGCTGGCCGAAACACTCTGGGAGCCTTTGCGGAGCGGGTCCTCCCTGCCTCCAGCGCGGCCAACCTCTTTTTCATAAGCTACTCCGGCAAGACGGACCCTCACGGCTTTTTCATCGGCAGGGACAAGTACGGCTCCAATATCATCGTAGACCTGGACCGGAGGGCGCCGGATAAGACCAATGGCAGCGCCCTGATCCTGGGCAACACCGGGCAGGGGAAATCCTACCTACTGAAACTCCTCCTGTGCAATGTGCGGGAGGACGGAAAAGATGCCATTGCCCTGGATTCAGAGCATGAGCTGGATGACCTCTGCGGACACCTCGGCGGTTGCTTTCTGGATCTGCTCAGCGGCCAGTACAGGATCAACCTGCTGGAGCCCCGGCGCTGGGATGACGGCAGTGAGCCGGAGGACTCGGACGCGCCGCCGGCATTCCGCGGTACGCTTCTGGCCCAGCACATCTCCTTCCTGCGGGACATCTTCCGGGTCTACAAGGGATTCGACACACCGCACATTGACACGTTGGAGCTGATGATCGAGCGACTCTACCAGCAATGGGGCATCTCAGACAAGACAGACTTCTCGCAGCTCGGTCCCATGGACTACCCAGTGATGGAAGACCTCTATGACCTGATCGAGCTGGCGTATCAAAAGTATGCACAGGAACCTCTTCCCTTGTATCCGCCGGAGATGCTGCGGGATCTGCTGCTGGGCCTGCACTCCAT
>ULTL01009062.1_pt1 | contig 42359 bp, 36 predicted proteins | sample 1957531 | NCBI WGS metagenome assembly ULTL01 (sample SAMEA4835732, study PRJEB28245) | human gut metagenome | biome: gut microbiome; material: fecal sample | place: Denmark | collected 2008 | reverse complement strand
AACATACAAACTATTAAGTTATATATTAATTACTTGTAAAGTTCTACTAACTTCTGGAGATGCTCATATCTTTCCTTAGCAACTTCCTCAGACTTAGCGAAGAGTCTCTCAGCTCTTTCTGGGAATGGCTTAACAAGTCTTGTATAACGAGCCTCGTTATTAAGGAATTCCTGATATGATCCATCACCTTCCTTAGATGTAAGTGTGAATGGATTCTTTCCTTCAGCCTTGAGTGCTGGGTTGAATGAGAAGAGGTTCCAGTAACCAGCCTTAACAGCCTTCTTCATCTCATCCTGGCAGTGGTTCATACCACCCTTAGCGATACCGTGAAGTTCGCAAGGAGCGTAACCAATGATAAGTGATGGTCCGTTGTAAGCCTCAGCTTCCTTGATTACCTTAAGAGCCTGAGCCATGTTAGCACCAAGAGCAATCTGAGCTACATATACATAACCATACTGCATAGCGATTTCAGAAAGGCTCTTCTTGCCAACTTCTTTACCAGATGCAGCGAACTGGCAAACCTCACCGATGTTAGAAGCTTTAGAAGCCTGTCCACCTGTATTAGAGTACATCTCTGTATCGAATACCATTACGTTTACGTTCTCACCGGAAGCAAGTACATGGTCTAATCCGCCGAAGCCGATATCGTAAGCCCATCCATCACCACCGAAGATCCATACAGACTTCTTAGCAAGGTAATTCTTCTTATCTAATGCATCCTTAGCATCCGGGCATCCTGCTGCTGCAGCTTTCTCTAACTCAGCAACTAATGCTTCTGTTGCAGGTGTATTAGCTTTTGTATCATTCTTAGTCTCTTCGAACTTGTCAAATGCAGCCTTTAATTCTGCGCTTGCTTTATCAGACTCAGCACATTTCTTAGCGCTTGCAATTGCCTGCTCACGAAGAACTTTCTGTCCGATTTCCATACCAAAACCATGCTCAGCGTTATCCTCGAATAAGGAGTTTGCCCAAGCCGGACCTTTCTTGGAATCTTTGTTTACTGTATATGGTGATGTTGCTGCAGGACCGCCCCAGATAGAAGAACATCCTGTTGCATTGGAAATATACATATGCTCACCAAATAACTGAGTAATCAAACGAGCGTAAGATGTCTCTGCACAACCTGCACAAGAGCCTGAGAACTCAAGCAATGGCTGATTGAACTGGGAACCTTTAACGGTATTGTCTGCCGGCATACCAGGTTTCTTTCCAACGTTTGCTACTAAGTAATCGAATACTGGCTGCTGATCTGCCTGTGATTCCTGAGGAACCATTTCGATTGCGCCTACTGGACATACCGTAATACACTCGCCACATCCCATACAGTCTAATGGGGATACGCTCATTGTATATTTGTACTCGCCAGCCTTTGGCTTTGTATCAGCAAGTTTTGTCTGCTCTGGAGCAGCTTTTACTTCTGCTTCGTCTAACATGAATGGACGAATGGTTGCATGTGAACATACGAATGCACACTGGTTACACTGAATACATTTTTCAGCATCCCATGTAGGAACGGTTACGGCTGTACCACGTTTCTCATATGCTGCTGCGCCATGTTCGAACTGTCCATCCGGATTCTTTGCAAATGCAGATACCGGAAGGCTGTCTCCGTCCATCTTGGAGATTGGCTCCATTAAGTCTCTTACCATCTTAACAGTCTCAGGACGTCCGGTTAATTCCTTCGGAGCTGGATCTGCTTCTGGGTTAGACCAGGATGCTGGAACTTCAACCTTATGTACTGCGTCTACACCAGCGTCGATAGCTTTGTAGTTCATTTCTACGACAGCGTCACCCTTCTTACCGTAGGATTTCTTAGCTGCTGCTTTCATGAATTCTACTGCATCGTCGATAGGCATAACGTTTGCAAGTTTGAAGAATGCAGACTGTAAAATTGTGTTGGTACGTTTACCCATACCAATTTCAATTGCTTTATCAATTGCATTGATTGTATATAACTGAATGTTGTTATCAGCAATGTATTTCTTTGCTTCAGCATTCAGATGATGAGCTAACTCTTCGTCTGACCACTGGCAGTTAATCATGAATACTCCGCCTGGTTTAACATCCTGGGCCATCTTGAATCCTTTGGTTACATAAGATGGGTTGTGGCATGCTACGAAGTCAGCCTGGTTGATGTAATATGGGCTCTTGATTGGCTTGTCACCGAATCTTAAGTGAGAAATTGTTACACCACCGGTCTTCTTAGAGTCATACTGGAAGTATGCCTGGATGTATTTATCTGTGTGGTCACCGATAATCTTAGTAGAGTTCTTGTTAGCACCTACAGTACCGTCTCCACCAAGACCCCAGAACTTACACTCTACAGTTCCTTCTGCAGATGTGATAGGTGCTGGCTTAACCTCTGGTAAGCTTAAGTTTGTAACGTCATCTACGATACCTACTGTAAATCTGCTCTTTGGAGCATCTTTTTCCAGTTCTTTGTAGATAGCGAATACAGATGAAGGAGGAGTATCCTTAGATCCTAATCCGTAACGGCCGCCGCATAATACAACGTCGTTTAATCCTGCTTCACGTAATGTTGTAGCTACGTCTAAGTATAATGGGTCGCCTAATGCTCCTGGCTCTTTTGTTCTGTCAAGAACAGCAACTTTCTTTGCAGTCTTTGGAAGAACTTTTAATAAGGAAGCAGATACCCAAGGACGATACAGACGAACTTTGATTAATCCGACTTTCTCTCCTGCTGCTGTTAAGTAGTCGATTACTTCTTCTGCTACGTCACAGATAGATCCCATTGCTACGATAACACGGTCTGCATCTGCTGCTCCATAGTAGTTGAATAAGTCATAATCTGTACCAAGTTTTTCATTGATTTTGCCCATGTATTTCTCAACGATAGCCGGTAACTCATTGTAAGCTGTATTACAAGCTTCACGATGCTGGAAGAAAACGTCTCCGTTTTCATGAGAACCACGCATTGCTGGATGCTCTGGGTTTAATGCATGCTCACGGAATGCTTTTACAGCGTCCATGTTGCACATTTCTTTCAAATCTGCGTAATCCCATTTCTCGATTTTCTGAATCTCATGAGATGTACGGAATCCATCAAAGAAGTTGATGAATGGAACTTTTCCTTCAATTGTTGCAAGATGAGCAACTGGGCTTAAGTCCATAACTTCCTGTGGGTTTGTCTCACATAACATAGCGAAACCTGTCTGACGACAAGCATATACGTCACTGTGATCACCGAAAATATTTAAGGACTGGGTTGCAACGGTACGTGCTGATACATCAAATACACATGGAAGCTGCTCTCCAGCGATTTTGTACATATTAGGGATCATTAATAAAAGACCCTGGGATGCGGTAAATGTAGTGGTTAAAGCACCTGCTGCAAGAGAACCATGTACGGCACCTGCTGCTCCTGCCTCTGATTCCATTTCTACGACTTTAACCTGATTTCCAAAGATATTCTCCTGACCTGCTGCGGACCACTGGTCTACGGAGTCAGCCATTGGACTGGACGGGGTAATAGGATAAATAGCTGCAACGTCTGTGTATGCATAAGCTACATGAGCTGCTGCTGTATTACCGTCCATTGATTGTTTTGCTCTGGACATTATTTATTCCTCCTTATTTAAATATAAAACTTATGTCTTATCGACCTAAATCACATTTTAGCATTTTATTTGTCGATTATCAAGATTATGTACTGTACGAAATGAAGAACAATCACGAATTTCTTCTATAAGAAGTTTTAGTTGCTTTTCCACTGTTTTTCTAGTATGATACGAATTGGTGCATAAGCATGAAAGCACCGTAAATTCAAAGAGTCAGGAGATTTGATTATGATAAGTGCAAACAATGTAACTTTACGAATCGGGAAGAAAGCCTTGTTTGAAGATGTAAATATTAAATTCACGGAAGGCAACTGCTACGGTCTGATTGGTGCCAATGGTGCCGGTAAATCTACTTTCTTAAAGATTTTATCCGGACAATTAGACTCCACCAGCGGCGATGTGGTTATTACACCGGGACAACGTCTTTCCTTCCTGCAGCAGGACCACTTCAAATATGATGAGTACTCCGTTTTAGATACCGTTATCATGGGAAACAAACGTCTCTATGATATCATGAAGGAGAAGGATGCTATCTATGCAAAAGAGGATTTTTCCGATGAAGATGGTATCCGTGCCAGTGAACTGGAAGGCGAATTTGCTGAAATGGACGGCTGGAATGCAGAATCCGATGCTGCCATGTTATTAAATGGTCTTGGCATCCCGACAGAAGACCACTACACCACTATGCGTGACCTTCCGGGTGCTACCAAGGTTAAGGTGCTCTTAGCCCAGGCATTATTCGGTAATCCAGACATTCTGCTCTTAGACGAGCCGACCAACCACTTAGACTTAGATGCCATTGCATGGCTGGAAGAATTCTTAATTAACTTTAACAACACTGTAATCGTCGTATCCCACGACCGTTACTTCTTAAATAAGGTATGTACTCATATTGCCGATATCGATTATGGCAAGATTCAGTTATATGCCGGTAACTACGATTTCTGGTATGAGTCCAGCCAGCTTCTTGTTAAGCAGATGAAAGAAGCCAACAAAAAGAAGGAAGAAAAGATTAAAGAGTTACAGGAGTTCATTTCCCGTTTCTCTGCGAATGCTTCCAAATCCAAACAGGCAACTTCCAGAAAACGTGCCCTTGAAAAAATCGAGCTGGATGAAATCAAACCTTCCAGCCGTAAATATCCTTACATTGATTTCCGCCCACAGCGTGAAATCGGTAATGAGGTTCTTACCGTAGAGGGGCTAAGCAAAACTATCGATGGCGTAAAAGTATTAGACAATGTATCCTTTATCTTAGGACATGATGATAAAGTAGCTTTTGTCGGAAGCAACGAGCTTGCCAAGACTACCCTCTTTAAGATTCTTGCCGGTGAAATGGAGCCGGACGAAGGAACTTACAAATGGGGTGTTACGACTTCCCAGTCCTATTTTCCGAAGGACAATACCGAAATCTTTGATACTGACCTTGTTATCACAGACTGGCTGACCCAGTATTCCGAGATCAAAGATGCTACTTATGTACGTGGTTTCTTAGGAAGAATGCTTTTCGCCGGTGAAGACGGCATGAAGAAAATGAGAGTCCTTTCCGGAGGAGAAAAAGTGCGTGTACTGCTCTCCCGTATGATGATTCAGGCTTCCAATGTCTTAATCTTAGATGAGCCTACCGACCACTTAGACATGGAGTCCATTACCGCATTAAACAACGGTCTGATTAAATTCCCGGGTGTTGTACTCTTCGCTTCCCGTGACCACCAGTTCACACAGACCACTGCCAACCGCATTATGGAGCTTCTTCCAAATGGCGGACTCATTGATAAGATTACCACTTACGATGAATACTTAGAAAGTGATGAAATGGCAAGAAAACGTCAGGTTTACTCCATGAGTGAAGAAGACGAGAATGATAACTAAAAATAGCTTTTAAGATAGAAAGCAGGTGTTCCAATCGGAACACCTGCTTTCTTGCTTTACCGAAAATTGCTTTCCTGTAACACACGTTTCTTGTTATTTGCATATATTATTATACCTGACATTTACACCGTCATTATGCGAATCATAATTATTAACCGGTCACTTAGGTTGTCGTATTATAAATCTCTCCGGTATTATAATTGTAGGTATATGTACCTGTATTACCATATGTATTGCCCTTGGATGCTTCCCGTTCTGCATAATAATCTGCTAAAGATGCTTTTGCAGATACCTGATATCCATAGGAACCATTTCCATTGAACAAAGATTTTACCAAAGACATATCTGCCTTCTTAAAGGTATCCTCATCAATACTGAGTTTGTTATCTGTACCAACGGTAATTCCAACCTTAGAAAGTAACTTTTCATTGGAATCTGTAGTCCGAACCATGGAAGAAACTGCATTGAGAATTCCATTAGTATTGGAATCTTCTGATTTCTTCAGCAGGTTATTGTAGCTGTCTACGAAAGCACTTACTTTCTTATAAATTGCGTCTTTATCATAATCTGTTGTGGTATTACCCTTTGCATCGGTTGTTGTTACTTTGTTAAATACAGACTTCTTGGTCTTATCCAGTAAAGCATCGGATGCACCCTTCAACTCTTCCGCAGCATCTTCAATTTTTGCTAATGTCTTAGTATCATCCTTTGCAGTAGACGTTGAAGTCTTCTTGTTTGTCTCTACAATCTTGCTGGCAGAATCATTTCCACCATAATATGCCTTCATCAGTTTAAAATAGGAACCGGTACGAATTGCAGAATAATCAACAATATTAATCCCTAACAAACCGCTGTTTGAAGTTCTGTTTCCATTTGATAATCCGGAAAACAATGTGTGAATTGAATTCGAATCATAATTTGAAATGCCTATCATATAATCACTCCTTTGATATCTGATGTGTAACATCCTTGTCCCACGTCTGCCTATTGTTAATGCTATTATAGCATTTTAGGCACAGGATTGCAATATTGTGTAAAATTCACAACTTTTTATGTGATTTTTTTCATCTATTGTAACTTTTCACAAAGTTTTTATGGTTTGTTCATAGTTTTGTCATATTTATAGCATACTATAGAACCATCAAAAGAAACTCATGTTTTTAGATATATTTTTTCATAATAGCCTCGGCATCCGAAAGATGTCGGGGCACTCCTCATTTTAGGAATAATTTTTTATGTTGGCTGGATACCAATATATTTGATAACATAAATTACAGGATTTAGCAGGTTTCTATGTCAGGCATAAAATACCGCAGTTCTAGAACACATATTTTTCTTTTTACAATATAAAGTGTCTTTCCGTTGCTTTGACGGACAGTGCTGATAGTCAGTCAAAGCAACGGAAAGACATTTTGTAATCAAGAAAAAATATGTGCTAAGAACTGCAGATATTCCATGCCAATTAACATAGAAATCTGTTAAATCCTGCAATTCTTTGTTATTCAACATTAAAATCCATCCTACAAATTCTCAATCTGCCAGTCTATCGGTGCTACTCCATGCTCTTCTAAAAATGCATTCGCCTGTGAGAAATGTTTGCATCCGAAAAAACCACGGTATGCCGAAAGCGGGCTTGGATGAGGTGCTTTTAATATCAGATGCTTCGGATTGGTAAGCATCGGAATTTTGCTCTGTGCCGGTCTGCCCCACAGCATATAGACAACTGGTCGATCCTGGGCATTGACTGCCTGGATAATGGCATCCGTAAAATGCTCCCATCCTTTGCCCTGATGGGAGTTCGCCTGATGTGCACGGACGGTCAGAACCGTGTTCAATAATAATACACCCTGCTTTGCCCATTTTTCCAGATAACCATTGTCAGGGATATAGCAGCCAAGGTCATCCTGTAGTTCTTTATAGATGTTCTGTAAAGATGGTGGAATCTCTTTCTGATCCGGCAGTACGGAAAAACTAAGACCATGTGCCTGATGTTCATTATGGTATGGATCCTGTCCCAAAATCAGCACCTTTACTTCTGAAAGCGGTGTCAAGTGCAAGGCATTAAAGATATCATCTGCCGGTGGATATACCACATGGGTGCTGTATTCTTTTTTTACAAAATCATATAAATCTCTGTAATATGGCTTTTTAAACTCGGCAGATACACTGTCCAGCCAGTCATTGGTAATCATTGCCATAGTTTTATCTCCTTACTGATACCCCGCGACCTGCAAGATAATTCTTAAGGTCCATAATTTCAAGTTCTTTATAATGGAATAATGATGCTGCCAGTGCTGCATCTGCTTTACCTTCTGTCAAAGCTTCATAGAAATGCTCTTTCGTTCCGGCTCCACCGGAAGCAATGACCGGAATAGATACATTTTCTGCAATCTGTCTGGTCAGTTCCAAATCGTAACCGGCTTTCGTGCCATCACAATCCATACTGGTCAAAAGAATTTCTCCGGCTCCAAGCTTCTCGACTTTCATTGCCCATTCTACCGCATCAATACCTACATCAATTCTTCCGCCATTTTTATAAATGTTCCAGCCGCTGCCATCTTCTCTTCTTCTCGCATCAATAGCAACAACCACACACTGACTTCCGAATTTGTCTGCCGCATCACTGATTAACTGTGGTGTATTAATTGCAGAAGAATTAATGGAAATCTTGTCTGCACCTTCCCTAAGCAGCACTTTAAAATCTTCTACACAGCGGATTCCTCCGCCTACGGTAAATGGAATAAATACATTTTCCGCTACACGTCTTACCATATCTACTACTGTATTACGGTTATCCGAAGATGCTGTAATATCTAGAAATACCACTTCATCTGCTCCGGCTTTATCATATGCTGCCGCAATTTCCACTGGGTCACCGGCATCTCTTAAATTCACAAAGTTCACACCTTTTACAACTCTTCCATCATTGACATCCAGACATGGAATAATTCTCTTGGTAAACATTATTTCACACCTCCCTGTAATGACGCAAAGTTCTTAAGTATCTTCAGTCCAACGGAGCTGCTCTTCTCCGGGTGGAACTGGCAGGCAAAGATGTTGTCCTGCTCCACAGATGCATGAATAGTGACTCCATATTCCGTAGTTGCTTTTACAATTTCTTCATGCTTTGCCTGTAAATAATAAGAATGCACGAAATATACATAGGCATCCATCGGCACATTCTGAAACAGTCTTCCATTATTCTGTAAATGCAGGGAATTCCAACCGATATGCGGAATTTTCAGCCCATAAGTATCCGGGATTCGCACAATTTTTCCCTCTAAAAGCCCAAGTCCCTCTACTCCTTCTGACTCTTCGCTTCCTTCAAACATTAACTGAAGTCCGAGGCAGATTCCAAGGAATGGCACTTTTCTTTCACAGACTTCATGGATGACCTTGTCCAGTTCATAGCGTTTCAGATTATCCATTGCCACACCAAAAGAACCAACGCCCGGTAAAATCACCTTATCTGCCTGTTCAATGGTATGAAAATCTCTTGTAATTACGCTTTCCTCACCCAGATATGCTAATGCTTTTTCCACACTCTTTAAGTTTCCTGCATCATAGTCAATAATTGCTATCATAATGTTCTCCTATTCCAGTCCTGCTGCTGCAAGTATCCCCTGAATTGCCTTTGTATAATCTGTTCTCTTTGTCATCGCATGCAATTCTGCTGCCTTTTCCTCCGATACACCAAAATGGTCTGATAACTGCTGCAAAATCTGATTCTTCAGTCCTGCCATTTCGTCTGTTATCTCATATTCCTGAGCCAGGTCTGCGCCATCTACGCATCTGCCATATCCACGAATCAGTGCGTCTAAAGCCATCTCGTTTTCATTGATTCCGCTTAAGCTCTCATAAGACTGATATTCTCTCTGTATGGAAGCCAGCACCTGTGCCTTCTTATAGAAATTCTCGTCTTTTCCCTTTACAGAAGAACCAGCTATGGTCTGGAATGCTGTTACATAGGAGCCGCTTGCAAAATCATCCTTTGCCTGCTGCATGTCCTGTCCATACTGCAAATTGGAGCTTCCCAGCAAAATCAAAATAAGAATGGAAAGTGCCATAATAAAAATCAGAATAACCGGCTTCTTTGGAAGAGGCGGCGTACGGTCTATTTCTTTTGGAGGCTTCTCTTTCTTTACCTTTGGTGCCTTCTCCTTCTTCGCCTTTTCCTTCTTTTCTTTTTTCTCTTTCTTGCCCTTCTTACCGGCTCCCTCGTCTGCATCCATCTCTTTTAAGATTTCTCTATTTTCGAATGAAATGCTGCCAAGGCTGTCATCTTCTGCAATCTTTGTATCATCCTCTTCTTCATCCGGTCCAAATAAAGCGGACATAATTTTACTGAAGAATCCCTGTTTTTTTCTCTTTTCCTTTGCTTCCTTTAAATCCTTTAATTCTTCGATACTTCCAAGGCGTTCAAATTCATCCTGGACCTCACTGTCCTCATCTTCTGAATGCTCTAATTCTTCTCCATTTTCATCTGCTTTCAGCAAATCGCCGATATCGGATAAGTCAGCATCTCCGGATAACATATCCATAAGATTAATGGCATCATCATCTTCTGAAAGAAGCGGTTCCTCTTCCTCAGATTCTGTCTTTGATGCTTCCGGTATCTCCGCCGCCGAATCTTCATCCAGCGTATCAAAGAAGCCCAGCGTCTCTTCTTCCCCGGAAGCATCATCTTCCGGTGTTTTCGACGTATCCGGGTGTTCTTCCTCTCCGGAATCTCCAACCTTCTTCCGGACCGCATCCATGATATCATTCACATCTTCCATCATATCTGATGCTGCAGACCCATCTGTTGCCATATCTGTGGTTCCTGATGAGATTGACTCCGAAGCTTTCTCGACATCGGATGTCTTGTCTTCATTGACATCAATATCTGCCTGATTTGATGCCTCTTCGTCTAATTCCATTTCGAATTCCTGCAGGAAATCATCTGCTGCTCCTGTTGCCAGCTCCTGTTCAAATTCACGCTGGAATCCTGTGCCGGAGTAGTCCTCGTGCTTCTTTTCCACCGGCTTTTTCTCCCGTTCTCTTGGCTTTGCAGCTTCTTCATTCATTGATTGAATCAGATTCTCGATATCCTTCTTATTATTTCTTCTGTTAGCATCTGAAACTGAATTCAGCAAATCGTCCAGATAATCTTCACTCTTACTCAAATTTATACCTCCATGTATCCAAGTTGCCTGTATATCTGCTTACAGGGTCTGCCACAACATCTCCCAGCAGATGCCGGACAGCGTAAAGGAAAGGGATGTGATGTAACATCACACCCCTTTGTCTGCGTTCTTTCCTTACTTTCCAGTCTGGTCAATCAGTCTGTCGATAGCCTGTACCAGACTTCCAATCTCCGGTTTAGTCAATTGGGCGTCTGCTCCGAGTGATTCACCTTTTCTTCTCATTTCATCATTTACCAGGGAAGAGAAAATGATTACCGGAATATCATGCATGTTATCGTTCTCTTTTACCAGTTTTGTTAACCGGTGTCCGTCCATCAATGGCATCTCGATATCTGTAATAATACAATGTACTTTATCTTTTACATTGCCGGCTTTCTCATAAGCACAAAGCTTGTCCCATGCTTCCTGTCCGTTCGTATTGACATTCAGGTTGGTATAACCTGCTTTCTTCAGACAATCTGTAATCAATTTACTTAATAATGGGGAATCCTCTGCGATCATAATCGGGGAATCATTACGGTTACGATTTTCCAGATGCTCTACATCAGATACCTTAAGTCCTGTTTCCGGGCTGATATCAGAAATAATTTTTTCAAAGTCAAGAATAACAATCAACTGTCCATCCAGTTTAATGACTCCGGTTGATACACCCTTGTCCTGGACATTAATTGTTGCATCCGGTTTGATAATCTCTGACCAGGAGACACGATGAATTCCAATAACCTGATCTACATGGAATGCAATATTTAATTTATTAAAGTTTGTGATAATAAACAAACCTTTTCCTTCTTCATCCTGCATACCAAGGCATCTTCTCAGGCTGATTACCGTCAGCATGGTATCTCGTGGCATAAAGATTCCTTCCACACTCGGATGTGCATTTGGTACCGGGGTTACCGGCTGATAGGATAAAATCTCACGAATCTTCGCTACGTTAATTCCGTAATGATTATCCCCTAAAGTAAACTCCAGCACTTCCAGTTCGTTCGTACCATTTTCTAACAGAATATTTGTCTCCATTTATGTTTTCCTCCCAAGGTCATTTCTTAGAATATTTCTATTTCGAATTATAACATAATATCACATAAAAATGCACCGTTTTTTTACAATTCTCTAGATATTTTTACCATTTTATAGATTACAGGTCTTATGTACCGTGTTTTCGACTACTTCCAGAGAGATTTTACTCAAATCTTCCGGTGTACTTTCCGGCACCTCAAAGAGTAAAACCGTATCTGTACCACTTCCTGCTTCAATAGTTCCCTGATATGTTCCAAAGTCATTTAACAGAATTGTGACCTGTGCAACAGCTTCCACGCTGTCATTTAACGTCACGCGGAATGACACCTTGCGGCTTAACATATCACAAGCTACTGCTTCCGTTCCAGCATTCTCTAAATGAAAATGTAAAACCAGGTATTTATTTCCGGCATCCGGCTCTACCATATAGGATGAATTCTGCTGATAAACTGTTGCAAATTCCGCACCGGTGTACTGCGTATCAATACCCGGTATTGCTACTGCATCGTTTAAGGACACACTGTTGTCCGATGCCGCATTCTCCGGAGTTCCTGTTGCATCTCCACCTTCTGATGACATCTGCTCAGTGGAATCCGGCTGTTCCACAGCCTCGGTATCTGCAGTCTCTGTTGTCTCTTCACTCTTCGATAGTCTTACAATTCCATCCTGCTGCTTTATATTATACTTTGATACTACATGTGCTGCATAATCTACAATTGTCTGTTCTTCCTGCTCCGTTAATTCAATCGGCTGCTCTCCGCATCCACCTAATAATAACGCAGCCAACAGCACACATGCCGTTGTTTTTATCTTTCTGTCCCTCATAGGCACTCCTTAACTTATCAATCTATTCCTATGTTAGCATTTTTCCGGCTTTCAGGCAATAGTTATTTCACATTCTTCCTCGTTATCATCGCGATTGCTGGTGTCTAATTCTATCCAGAATTCCACACCATCCTCATGGTTAATGACTCCGCACTGCTGATGCATGGAATCCATAATTGCTTTTACAATGGACAGACCAATTCCGCTGCCTCCATAAGCTCTGGTTCTTGCTTTATCTACCTTATAGAATTTAATCCAGATATTATCAATGTCTTCTTCCGGAATCGGCTTTCCTGTATTAAACACGCTGACTCTTACTACATCCTGCTTACATTTATAAGAAATTTTAATCCGGTTTTCACCTTCCAAATGGTTGATTGCATTGCTCAGATAATTGGTTATAACTTCTTCTATCTTAAATTCATCCGCCCATACAAAAAGCGGCTGCTCGTCAAATTCCAGAATAGCTTCCTTCTGTTCTAAGATAATGGCATTACTGGCAGTTACTCCACGTATCAGTTCGGTGATATCAAACCGTTCCATCACAATAGCATCATTCCCAAATTCCAGCTGATTCAAAGTAAGAAGTTTCTTTACCATGCGGTTCATCTTCTCTGCTTCATCTGTAATGACCTCACAATAGAAATTTCTGCTCTCCGGATCGTCCTGCACACATTCCTGTAAGCCTTCTGCATAACCCTGAATCAGTGCCAGCGGTGTCTTTAACTCATGGGAAACATTTGACAGGAAATCTTTTCTCATCTCGTCAATCTGTTCCTTCTTTTCGATATCTATCTTCAATTCATTATTAGCACTCTTTAATTCCGATATGGTCCGCTCTAAGATTTCCGATAGCTGGTTCATATGCTCGCCCAACTGTTCAATCTCATTATCTCCCTTGACCTCATACTTCGCATCAAAGTCGAATTCTGCCATTTTCTTGGATATATCTGTAAGCTGCAGAATTGGGTTAGTAATACGACGTGTAACAAAAAAAATGATAATACCACTCACTATTACCGCAACAACTCCTACATCCATCAGCAGACGATTAGACACCTGCGCACTTTCCTTGATACTTTCCAATGGAGTTCTCGCCAGCAAAAGATTACCATCTGCCAGGGTTCCCCAGAGAATCAGATAATCCGATTCCAGCCTGGTATCCTCTTTTTCTCCCATGACATAATTGTCGTTTGCTTTCAGTACTTTCATATTAAGATGCATATCATCATTCTGCACACTTGCCATGATAATTTCCATAAACTGCATCCTGAGATTTTCCACACCATTGGTAGAAGAACGCACTACTGTACCATCAGATGTAATGATTAAAATCGTCAGGTTACCATTGGAACAGATTTTTTCAAAATCTATATCATAATCTGATGTATTTAAGATTCCCTGTTCACTGGCCGCATTAATCTGCTGAAACCCATTTTCCAGCACTTCCTGTTTATAGCGGGTATAATAGCCTTCCAGCAGGGTAACATTAAGAAGCCAGCACAGTAATACCGTGCCGGCCACTAATCCAACGATAGTCAATGTAATCTGCGTTGTAATGGAATGCTGCTTTTTCTTATTCTTTGCCATATATCTTCCACCTTATCACATTCTATTGCGGTGCATCAATGTCCAGCTTATAGCCCATACCCCAGATTGTCTTGATATAATCCCCTTTTTCGCCCATCTTGCTACGCAGCTTTTTCACATGGGTATCGATGGTTCTGGCATCACCGAAATAATCATAATTCCATACATGATTCAGAATTTTCTCACGGGATAAAGCAATTCCCTTATTCTCCATGAAATATGCCAGAAGCTCAAATTCTTTATAGCTCAAATCAATATTTTTGCCGTCAATTGTTACCATGTGGGCAGCCTTGTCCATTACAATGCCACCTACTTCCAGCACATCATCTTCCGTATAATTGCCGGTTCTCCGCAAAATTGCCTCTACCCTTGCCACCAGGATCTTCGGGCTGAATGGTTTACTGATATATTCATCCACACCAAGTTCAAATCCCAAAAGCTCATCACTTTCTTCACTCTTGGCTGTCAGCATGATAATCGGTGTCTTGGAACTTTCCCTGATTTCCCGGCATACATCCCAGCCGTTCATCTTCGGCATCATAACATCCAGAATAATCAATGCAATATCTTTATTTTTATAAAATACGTCTAAGGCTTCTTCTCCGTCTCCTGCCTCTAACACTTCAAAGTTCTGTTTTACCAGGAAATCCCTCACCAGCTTACGCATACGGCTTTCATCGTCTACCACCAGAATTTTACGTTTTTCCATATTTGCTTCCCTCTTCTTTTTTCTATAGTTTAACGGATAAATATGTCAAATTTGTGTTCTTCTGCGATTTAATTCTGTTTTTCCAAAGCATCCAGTGCCGCTTCTCTTTCATCCAGTTCCTGTTCCCACTCTTCATATTTATTAATGATTTTCGTCTCATAATTTAAGATTGTGGTACTGCCACTGGTAAGGCTGATGGCAAACATGGCAATAACAATGATAATCAGCACAATATTCACAGAAAGTAAGATGCGGCAGCGCTTCTGTAATTTCGTTTCCTGTTGTTCCTCTGAATTTTTATCAGCATTTTCGTTTGGGTGCTCACCAGATTTTTCTTTGCCAGCTACATGGTCAAGGTCTAAGCCCATATCTTTCACCGGAATACCTGGTATTTCGGATGCATCCACCCCGGGCAGCCCTTTCAGATAATCCTGCAATTCTTTTAGATAGGCATATCCTATCGGTGTATGGAACAATTCCTGAGCCATGATTCTCTGGTAGATTTCCTGTACCATCTGTGGATTATCCATATTCATATTATCATGTATGTACTGGATTCCTTCCACTTCCTTTTTTGCCAATTTTGCCTGATCTTCATTTTCAAATACGAATCCACTTACTTCCCAGACTTTGCCATCTAATTCTTTTTGTTCCATATTTCCTCCTGCAATTTACAATCCCAGAAAAGTCTTTTTATAAAATGGTGCAACCTCACCAATCAGCTCCATTGCCTTTTCATCTGCTTCATGCATATCAAGACGCATATAGCCAAGGGACGGCTTTACAGCTTCAGCAATTCCTTCAAAGACGCTCTTTCTCTCACCCTTAAACTCTACAACCAGCAAATAACTAATGTCATCCTTACGTTCAATCTTCGTTACCAGATATGCTTTCTTGATATTCTTCTGTTTCTTCATATATTCACTGAGTATCTGTTTCAGTTCATCCGCCTCCGCAATTGGCTCACCAACAAACACACCCGTTTTCTTTTCAACAAGATTGCCAGATGCCATCTCAGCTTCCTGCCTCTTATAGCGTTTGAAATAACCTATAATAATTTTCTTCCGGTTCTCTTCTACCCGAAGTTCCATACTGCCCGGATTGATTACAAAATCTCGCTCTCCTGCAATCTTCATCAGCTGATCAAAACTGACTTTCTGTCCCTTCCATTCCTTTACATTATAAATCTTCTGGAAACTCTGCCAGTCTGTATACACCGGCATCCACTGTGCTCCATTGCTATCCTGTAACAATGCAAACTGAAGGGCTGTTCCCTTTTTTCCGTCTGCATCCTTTTCTTCCTTCGGGTCCTCTACCACTTTTACCGGACATAAGAATTCCCCGCGGACTACCTCTTTTAACATACGGTCACATAAGAACTGCTCCGCACGTTTCCACTGTTCATCTTTCTTTTCTTCAAATAAAATCTGTCTGTGTCTTGCCATTGCAAGAATCAGAGCCGGATTTACAACCGGAATCTGTGCTTTGGAAAGCTCGGAAAAATCCGGTGGTGGAAGCAAGTCATCTCTTTTTAATCTGCAGGAATAGCTTCCCACATCCAGTATCAGATCTTCCATACCCCACCAGTGGAGGTTTGCCCAGAAGAACATCTGCTTGTCTCCTCTGATTCCTTTTAATTCCAGTTCTACATTCTGCTCTTTATAATGTTCTATTGCCTTTTGGGCAAATTCTTTCGTTGAAAAGATTAATACACTTCCGTCCCCCATAACACGCGGGTAACCGGTATGCTTGTCCCATGCGCAGTAAAGCTCTTTGCATCCCTTTATTTTATCTGCCAGAATCTTGTTAAACACTTCTATCTTCTTTAAAAAGTTATCTGCCACAAAGGTTTTCTTCTTATGATGTACTTCTGCAGAACGAATCAGAAATTCCAGTTCCTCTAAAGTAAGCTTTGCAAGCTCCTGTTCATCCGGCATTTCATAATTCAAAAGATGGGTCTCTAATAATTCTTCTTTACGCTCTTTACTAATTTCCATGTTCTTCTCCTATATCTTTCCTTAAAACAATCACGTTATTTCTATTTTAATATAAAAATGCTATAAAGTAAAATAGAATCCTTCCGGATTCTACTTTATCTTTCACGCAGTTTACATCAGTTCTTCAATGACTCCTGTTTCATTGTATTTTCTGCAGTCAATGACACGCTGATTGGAAGAACCTTTGAATTTTAATGTAATATCATATAGCTCTGCCACATAAGGGCCATCCACCAGCACATCGATTAAGGATAATAATTCTTTCGTATCCTCGGTATATCTTCTTCCCTCCGGTACCAAATCCTTATCCAGTACATATCCGGTATATGCCCATATGTCTTTTTCCGGATGTTCCGTCCGCACCCGCTTGATAAACGGAAGCAGTGCATGCTGGTTTTCCGGTTCAAAAGGGTCTCCTCCCAAAAGAGTCAGTCCCTTGATATAGGGAGATTCCAAAGATGCAAGAATTTCATCTTCTACTTCTTTTGTAAATTCCTCTCCATTTTTAAAATCCCATGTTTCCGGCTGAAAACACTCTTTACAGTGGTTCCGGCAGCCGGATACAAACAGCACCGTTCTTACACCGGTGCCGTTCGCAATATCATTATATTTAATCGCTGAATAATGCATTTTCTTTTCACTTTCTTTTTATAAATGAAGTACACGCTCCTTGATTTCCTGGGTTCTTCCCTGATTCCAGAACTGGGAACCAATATAACCACAGGTACGTCTTGCCACATTCATCTTATCCTGGTCACGGTTGTGGCAATGCGGGCACTCCCATACTAATTTTCCATCATCATCTTTTACAATCTGAATCTCACCATCATAGCCACATACCTGGCAGTAATCGCTCTTGGTATTTAACTCTGCATACATGATATTCTCATAGATGAATTTCATTACAGATAAAACAGCATCCAGATTATCCTGCATGTTCGGAACTTCCACATAGCTGATTGCTCCACCCGGTGAAAGTGCCTGGAACTGGGATTCGAATTTCAGTTTGGTAAATGCATCGATATTTTCGGTTACATGCACATGATAGCTGTTGGTAATGTAATTCTTATCAGTAACACCCGGAATAACTCCGAAACGTTTCTGTAAACATTTTGCAAATTTATAGGTGGTAGACTCAAGCGGTGTTCCATATACGGAGAAATCAATATTTTCTTTCTCTTTCCACTCCTTGCAGGCATCATTTAACCGTTGCATTACCTTTAAGGCAAATGGTGTTGCTGCCGGGTCGGTATGTGGTTTTCCAGTCATATATCTGGTACATTCGCAAAGTCCTGCATAACCCAGTGAAATAGTAGAATATCCACCATATAAAAGCTTGTCTATGGTCTCGCCTTTTTTCAAACGGGCAAGTGCTCCGTACTGCCAGAGAATCGGTGCCACATCAGAAGGTGTTCCCTTCAGGCGGTTATGACGCGCCATCAATGCACGGTAGCAAAGATCCAAACGCTCATCAAATAGCTTCCAGAATTTTTCAAAATCTCCGCCGGAAGAGCATGCCAGATCTACCAGATTCAAGGTTACCACGCCTTGATTGAAACGACCGTAGAACTTTGGCTTGCCATCTTCATCATGATATACGGTAAGGAAGGAACGGCAGCCCATACAGGTATAGCAGTTGCCATCTTTTAATTCCTTCATTTTCTTCTCAGAAATATAATCCGGAACCATACGCTTTGCAGTACATTTTGCTGCTTTCTTAGTCAGATAATAGTATTCCGAATCCTCATGGATATTATCCTCTTCCAATACATAAATCAACTTTGGAAATGCCGGTGTAATCCATACGCCATCCTCATTCTTAACACCCTGATAACGCTGGTCTAGCACTTCCTCTATAATCATGGCAAGGTCTTTTTTCTCCTGCTCATTCTTTGCTTCGTTCAGATACATGAACACGGTTACGAATGGGGACTGTCCGTTGGTAGTCATCAGGGTTACTACCTGATACTGGATAACCTGTACGCCCCGCTCGATTTCCGCATGAAGTCTTCTTTCCACAATGCTGTTAATCTTCTCTTCGCTCAGCTCCACATCGCTCTCTTTTAATGTCTGCACCAGCTCTGCATGAATTTTCTCGCGGCTGATCTGGACAAATGGTACTAAATGTGCCAGTGAAATACTCTGTCCGCCATACTGGGAGCTTGCCACCTGAGCAATAATCTGGGTTGCAATATTACACGCTGTAGAGAAAGAATGTGGCTTGTCAATTCTGGTTCCGCTGATAACGGTTCCGTTCTGTAACATATCCTCTAAATTTACCAGATCACAGTTATGCATATGCTGTGCAAAATAATCTGCATCATGGAAATGGATAATTCCCTGTTCATGTGCCGCTACAATATCCTCCGGGAGAAGGAATCTTCTGGTAATATCCTTACTCACCTCACCAGCCATATAGTCACGCTGCACGCTGTTTACGGTTGAATCCTTATTGGAATTCTCCTGTTTTACTTCTTCATTATTACATTCAATCAGACTTAAAATCTGTTCATCCGTAGAGTTGGATTTACGTACCAGGGCACGTTTATAGCGGTAAGTAATGTATTTCCGGGCAACAGAAAAAGCCCTCTTGTCCATTAACTGATCCTCCACTAAGTCCTGAATATCTTCTACATTCAGGGCATGGTTGGCATCCTTACAGGAATCCTCTATATATTGTGCAATCTCCTTAATCTGGTCTGCAGTCAATCGTTCCGCTTCCACCACCTCATGGTTCGCTTTATTGATTGCAATAATAATTTTTGAAATGTCAAAAACAGCCTCTGCGCCGCTTCTTTTAATGATTTTCATTGAAATCCTCTCCCATAAAAAAATAGTCTATTCGCATAAAATCGGCACAAAACTGTACTAGATTTTGTGTCGAATCTCTTCAACGCATATACAGTATACCATATCTTGTGTTTTACGCAAGGGGAATATACAAGATTCATGAAATTTTTTCAGAAAAAATTTTTTAGAATTTAACGCTTTTTTCATAATCTGGACAATTATTTTTCACAAAATCCGGGTATACTACAAATATCAATAGAGAACAGGTTCATCCCCCAATGTCTTGTCTCTCTATTTGATAAAACTTTTTTCATAAATTTTCATAACTCCCCTTTGTACCCCCGCAGTGCTGTGGGGGTATTACCTTTGTAAAACCATTTTTCAGACTGTAAAAACCCCGTCTCAAATATCAATGCGATATCGAAACGGGGCTTACTTCATTTTTAATCTATTTTTTAGAAATCTACTTCTGTGTCATAGTAACAGCATTTCAGCAGTTTTTCCATTTCTTCCTGACTTGGCTGTCTTGGGTTGGAGCCGGTGCAGGCATCCAAAATTGCATTGGCTGCAATCTCAGGCAGTCTCTCTAAGAATACTTCTTCCGGTACAAAGCCCTGCTCAGCCGGATAGCTGTCCGGTCCGTAGTTCTTAATACAGTGCGGAATATTCAAGTCATCATTCATCTTACGCAGGTACTGGATTAAAAGTGCGACTTTCTCGTCCAGTGTCTCTCCGCCAAGCTTCATAAAATCTGCAATCACGCCATAACGTTTCTTTGCAGTCTCATCCTTTGCATTAAATGCAATAACCTTCGGCAGATACATGGCATTAGCTGCGCCATGAATAATATGTGCACCGTAGTCGGCAAATGCGGCACCGGTCTTATGTGCCATAGAATGTACGATTCCAAGCAGTGCATTGGAAAATGCCATTCCAGCCAGACACTGGGCATTGTGCATGGCATCACGTTTTGCCATATCTCCGTTATAGGAATCAATCAGATCATGCTGAATCATCTCAATGGCATGGAGTGCCAGCGGGTCTGTAAAATCACTGTTTGCAGTTGAAACATACGCTTCGATTGCATGTGTCATCGCATCCATTCCGGTGTGGGCTACCAGTTTCTGCGGCATGGTCTCTGCCAGTTCCGGGTCAACGATTGCTACGTCCGGTGTAATCTCAAAATCCGCAATCGGATATTTGATTCCCTTCTCATAATCCGTAATAATAGAAAATGCAGTTACTTCTGTTGCTGTTCCCGAGGTAGAAGAAATTGCACAGAAATGTGCTTTCTTTCTTAATTTCGGAATTCCAAATACCTTACACATGTCTTCAAAGGTAATATCCGGATATTCATATTTAATCCACATTGCTTTTGCAGCATCAATTGGTGAACCACCACCGATTGCTACAATCCAGTCCGGCTTGAACTTCTCCATAGCGGCAGCACCCTTCATCACGGTCTCAACAGATGGATCCGGTTCAATTCCTTCAAACAGTTCCACTTCCATACCTGCTTCTTTCAGATATGCCTCTGCTTTATCCAGGAAACCAAACCGTTTCATGGAGCCTCCACCAACACAGATCATTGCGCGCCTTCCTTCAAAGTTCTTCAGTGCCTCCAATGCACCTTTGCCGTGATATAAATCTCTTGGTAATGTAAATCTCTGCATTCGTAATACCTCCTTGATAATCATTGTATGTTTACTGATATATTTTTATCATAACATAATAATATACAAAAGGTAACTGGATTTTTCTTATTTTTTGTGAAATTTTTATAAAATTTGGTTATATTTTCCTCTTACTCTGTTGTTTCAGCAGCAGCCGCATCCTGCACCAGCGGATTCGTATCCCGGGTGGTATCTGCTGCCGTCTTTCCTGTCCTGTTGCTTACTGCCTTGCTGATTTCTTTCACCTTATCTGTCGTTTCATAATCCTCTACATCAAATAAATAGCGGTGCAGCAAATCTACATTGGTCTCCAAATCCGTTGGTACAACTACTGCTCCGATGGATTTTTCCATCATCTTGGTGTCTAACTGAAATGGCCAGCCCTGGGTATCTGCAAGCTCATACTCTTTGACATGGGCTGCAAGTCCCAATATTTCTGTGGTAGAAAGGCTGGTAGAAATGTCCGGAAACAGCTTGTCTACCAAATCATTTAAAGTAAGGATGTCTGCCTGCTTTGCTTTTTCTACAATCTTTCCTACTACAATACGCTGGCGCTCGGTCCGGCGGAAATCGTCTCCGCCGCTCATTCGGTCACGGCAATAGGCAAGTGCCTGTATTCCATTGACCTGCTGCACGCCCGGTCCGGAAACCGGCTTGCCATGGGTTCCCATGACTTCATTCATTTCATCAATCCAGATGTGCATATTGCTGGCTTCTTCCTTGGTAATATCCAACTCTATTCCACCTAATGCATCCACAACTTCCATTACCGCATTGAAGTCTACGGATACATATTCGGTAATATTCAAATCCAGATTCTTATTTAACGCCGCTACTGCACCGGTCGGTCCTCCCTTGGCATAAGCTGCATTCAGTTTCCGCAGGCTGTCTTTATCATCTACTGCCAGAAAGGAATCCCGGTATACGGATACAAGCTTCACTTCCTTGGTATCATCATTAATACTGGCAATCATGATACAGTCGCTGTTTCCGCTCTCATAATTTCCACTGTTCCGGTTGTCAATTCCAAAGATAGCTATATTGGTATAATTATCTAACACTTCCTGGGTCTCGCTGTCTATATTAATATTCAGCTTCTTCGCGTCTAAGGAACCGGTATTATTGATTTTATTCAGCTTACTCATTACATAAAATACTACCAGCAAAATGAGTATCACTAATACTTCTACAATAAAAAGTATCAGTTTTCTCTTTCTTCTCTGCTTTTTTCCAACCTTCTTTTTCGGACCTGTCTTCGCCTTCTGCTTTTCCATGCCCATAGTTCCTCCTTACTTTGATATACTTATACTCCTTAATCCGGACTGTTTTTCCACAGCCCATTAATTCAAATATATCTTACTGGAATTGGTTGGTCAATGTCTCACAGACAACCTTAAGAATCAGTTCCATAAATTTAACGAAATCTTAAGTTTTCGTATTAATCGAAGGCAGAACTCTTTCCATTATACCAATGATCCCACATGGCATCATTTACCACAACATACTGTCCGTTATAAATTGCAATGGCATGGGTACCGCCATCCAGTGTACAGCCAATAATAAGGAGTTCATCCTCATAGCCATCTACATCATAGGTAACTTCTTTGATAATCTGTGTTTTATCCCAGTCTGCATAAATCGTTCCCTTGACACCGTCAATCCAGCAGGTTGCCTTTACCGGCTCGTCCCAGAATTCAAAATAGTCTTTATCATTACGCACGGAACTTGGAAGCACAGATTCCGGAATATCAGCATATTTTTCACTTCCATTTTCATCCTCTGGTGCATCCGTTGTCTCTGTATCCTCAACCACGCCATCTATTGGCTGGTCTGCATTTACCGGAACTTCTTCTACTGCCGGAACATTTTCCTGTGCGGTCGCATTTTTATCATTTGATTTATTGTAGCTGATGACACCAACTGTCACTGCACTTGCTATAGATGCCGTTGCCACGATTCCAATTACCGCTTTTCCAGCTGCAGTTGACAAAAATGACATCTTTCTTGCTGTGCCTGCGGCTTTTACCGCTGTTGAGGCTGCAGTTTTTCCTGCACCATATGTACTCTTTGCTATACTTTTTCTACATTCACTTAATAAAAGCTGGGTGGATGGCTCCGCTGCAGATACAAACATTTCCTTTTTCAACAGATACAACAGTAACGGCATTGGTGCAACACTGTAAAGCTTGTATCCCCTCTTCTGCAGTTCCTCTGCCTTTGTCTTGATATTATTCCTGCCATAACGCAGTCTTGATTTCACTGTAGCTTCCGGGCAGCCCAGCTGTTCTGCAATTTCTTTTGTGGTAAGTCCCTCTAATTCAAAGGCAATTACCACCAGACGCTGCTCGTCAGACAATGCATCGATCAGCTCATGCACCAGCTGTCTGGTCTCTTCTTTCGTATATTCTAATTCCGGCTCATTTTCCCAGACGCTTACTGCCTGATCCATGATTTCTGCATCTTCTTCCTCACCACTTTCCATGCGTAAATCAAGCGGTGTATGATTGCGTTTTTCCAGTTCATTTTTTGCTGTATTTACCACAATCTGTGCTAACCAGGAATCAAATTTTTCCGGTTCTTTTAGTTTATCCAGATTTTTCCACGCCCGTATGTATGCTTCCTGCAGAACATCTTTTGCTGCCTCTTCATCCTTCACATATTTTAAAGCCAGATAATATTTATTATTTTTTGTTGTATCATAAAGAAATTCAAATCCCGTCGAATCTCCATTACATGCTTTTTCAACCGCCTGTGTATATGTCATTTTCTTTTCCTTCTTTCTTCCTTATTTCTCATGTGTTTTTCCTTTAACGCCTGATTTCTTAAAATTTTAACAGAAACAGCTCTTCCACCGCAAGCACATTTCCATCTTCTTTTCTCACCAGTCATGACTGTCAATATACTCATTTAAAGCCGCTTCTGCCTCCAGTCCATAGGCATTGCAGGATAACGTTCCACCACTGTTTTCACTTTCTTCCAGTGCAAAATTTTCCACTGCATACCAGACACCCTGATATACATATATGGCACAGGCACCTTTTACATAGGAAGATAACATATAGTTATTGTGATGACCGGTTGAGTAAAACCACTGCATGTGGATTCTATATGCGCTTCCCGCAGAATTTAATGCTATGTTTTCTCCATAATTGCCACAGCCATTATGGGAAAAATCTGATACAATTGCCTGTGCTCTCTGGCATGCAAAATTGTATATGTCCTCATCCCAGGTAAGTGCATTGAGGCCTGCTGCTGTTCTCTCTGCATTCACATAAGACCACACCTCTTCGGCTGCACTTCTGTCAAAACCATCCGGATGAACCTCCGGCATATCAATCCATGTTCCTTCATCGACATCATATATCATTCCGTCATGTGGCGGCTTATTTGAATCGGTTGTATCTGCTACTGTTGTATTCTTTTTCTTACCGCTTTTATTTTTATCTGACTGTTTCAATAGCTGTTTCTGCAGCATTTTCTACTATAACTTTTACCCTCTTCTGTGGTGTTTTCTCTGCTACTTTTTCTTTTTCCGTAGTCGGACTTCCCTTTGCTTCTGTCACATTGCTACATCCTGTTAATGTGAGTGTTGCTGCCATCAGGACAGCAAGTGCAATATATCCAGGTTTTCTCATTTTCATCCTAATCTTTCACCTTCCTTTTTGCGATTTGTTCTGTTCATAATCTGTTTACGAACCGAGCAATCCGTATCCTCATTCATTTCAAAATTCTGCATGTCCTTATGCATCAGCAGCACAAACCATTTTATTATGTTTTTCATCTGTCCTTCCTCCCTTCTATTAAGTAAGACAGGAGGGAGCGGAAAAAAGATTTAAATTTTCCAAAAATTTTCAAAAAAAATAAGAGCAGTCTGTGAAACCACTCTTATTGCTGTTGCCAAGCATCCATAAGAAGCTGCCCATGCAGGTTCTGTAGATTAATATTTTGTATTCTTTTCTGAATTATATTGGCATGTTTATTTAAATTTTATACTGCATGAAATTGTCATTATGCACAAATCCAAAATCGGTATATAACTTGACTCCCATATCAGATGCCGTAATTTGTACTGTTCCACATCCATATTCTCTGGCATCATTTACAACACGGGATAACAATTCCTTAGCTATCCCCTTTCTTCTATAATCGGGATTTGTAAACATACTGGACAATAAGCCTATTTTTCCAGTAGGACATCCGAAATATGGCGGTTTCTCTACAAATGACATTCCGCTTGTTCCAACAATATTTTCCCCATCAAAGGCAAGCCAGGATACAAATGTTCCATCCTTCATATGATGCGTATAGTACTCTTTCAGCGCAGGAAACAAATCTATTTTCTCTTTTGCTCCTTCTTCTCTTAGCTGATTTATTCTCATATTGATAAAAATGTTAAGTTCTTTTTCTGTAAGTCTTTTATATTCTATTGGCATATTGTTCTCCTTGACTTTTATGTGTATATTTTAATTAATAAAAGCAATCATGTAACAAAACGCAAAATGAGAACAACTTTCGCCATTCTCATTTCCACATAATTTCAATTACTAATCTTCTATACTATCTTTTGTATCTTGGATTAAATCGCTGAGAATTTTTTTAGCATTTTCAATGTCATTATTCTCAAATTCCTTTTCCATTGCCTCTAATTGTCTCATAAGATTTCGCAGATAAGCTTTAAAAATTGCCTTATGTTCATTACTCACTTATTACCACCACCTTTCGTTATTTTATATCACCCAACAGCAAAGTTCTCAAATCAGGGTATCGGCATAATAAGGTACTTTGTTTTATAACTCTACAAATTAACAAAGCTCTCAAACTATACCACAAGACCAATGAGAAAAGGCGAAGTTTTACATCTTTCTGAATTAACAAAGCTCTCAAACCTTTCCAGGAAGTCCGCCGTTGTCTGGAACGTTTTACATCTTTCTGAATTAACAAAGCTCTCAAACCGATTTTGAACCACCTGCACCTGTTGTATCGTTTTACATCTTCCTGAATTAACAAAGCTCTCAAACTACCATTGGCAGTTTTGTCTAGTTGATACGGTTTTACATCTTTCTGAATTAACAAAGCTCTCAAACTAGTGAAGTAGTCAGTGTTTTGAAAAATGTGTTTTACATCTTTCTGAATTAACAAAGCTCTCAAACGATGCTGGTTCGGATGGCTGGCACAAATTGTTTTACATCTTTCTGAATTAACAAAGCTCTCAAACAGTATACCAAGAACAATCATCATGGGTAGGTTTTACATCTTTCTGAATTAACAAAGCTCTCAAACGCATCTGTCATACTTACACTTGCACTAGCCGGTTTTACATCTTTCTGAATTAACAAAGCTCTCAAACAATATATATTCACCTCTATTCTATTGCCCGTTTTACATCTTTCTGAATTAACAAAGCTCTCAAACATCATGTCGCGCAAGCCTTTTATATCAAACGTTTTACATCTTTCTGAATTAACAAAGCTCTCAAACTATGTATGCTAGACAATGTGTTTGGGAATATGTTTTACATCTTTCTGAATTAACAAAGCTCTCAAACAAACAAAAGAAACATATTTAGAGTTCATGCGTTTTACATCTTTCTGAATTAACAAAGCTCTCAAACATCTTCAAACGCTAATTCGTGGTCATTAAAGTTTTACATCTTTCTGAATTAACAAAGCTCTCAAACCCAGGACTGCCGAGCAATTATTATAAAGCGGTTTTACATCTTTCTGAATTAACAAAGCTCTCAAACAACACCTTACATCTGCGCAGGAAATCGTAGTTTTACATCTTTCTGAATTAACAAAGCTCTCAAACCACGCCGAAGCACTAGCGACTATGAGGTTAGTTTTACATCTTTCTGAATTAACAAAGCTCTCAAACATATTTTTTACGGTAAATGACTGTATCAGCGTTTTACATCTTTCTGAATTAACAAAGCTCTCAAACACCCGGTACAAAAGCGGTGTGTGTAGAAGTGTTTTACATCTTTCTGAATTAACAAAGCTCTCAAACTATTTATCACGGTTTTCGAATCCGGTAGCGTTTTACATCTTTCTGAATTAACAAAGCTCTCAAACCATACGCTAATAACTATGTTGGAGAGTACAGTTTTACATCTTTCTGAATTAACAAAGCTCTCAAACTGACGAATGCCACGATTTGTTCATGTTGATGTTTTACATCTTTCTGAATTAACAAAGCTCTCAAACTCGGTGGCTTTTCCGCTTGGCGTGAGTGTAGTTTTACATCTTTCTGAATTAACAAAGCTCTCAAACCCATACGGAAGGTCGCAGAGGATCATGTCAGTTTTACATCTTTCTGAATTAACAAAGCTCTCAAACCTATCTGCATTACTATTTCAAACAATGATAGTTTTACATCTTTCTGAATTAACAAAGCTCTCAAACCTATCTGCATTACTATTTCAAACAATGATAGTTTTACATCTTTCTGAATTAACAAAGCTCTCAAACCTATCTGCATTACTATTTCAAACAATGATAGTTTTACATCTTTCTGAATTAACAAAGCTCTCAAACAATACCTCAAGCACAGCATATACTTATGCAGTTTTACATCTTTCTGAATTAACAAAGCTCTCAAACAAGGTTATAAGGTAATAAAACAAACATACCGTTTTACATCTTTCTGAATTAACAAAGCTCTCAAACATCTACCTGCTCTGGCTGTTTTGTTTCTGTGTTTTACATCTTTCTGAATTAACAAAGCTCTCAAACACACTGGGTGCAAAAAAATACTTAGTTGAAGTTTTACATCTTTCTGAATTAACAAAGCTCTCAAACAAAAGTAGCGTAAAGCAGAAACTTTTCAACGTTTTACATCTTTCTGAATTAACAAAGCTCTCAAACTAATTCCGGCGAGCTGGTTGCTGATCTCGTGTTTTACATCTTTCTGAATTAACAAAGCTCTCAAACGTTTCCTCTGCCGGAATTGCTGTTTTAGTTGTTTTACATCTTTCTGAATTAACAAAGCTCTCAAACTGAAAGAAGAGATAACACCGCTTAAAATCGTTTTACATCTTTCTGAATTAACAAAGCTCTCAAACCTCAAATTGCTTTAAGGCCATCTCCGAGCCTATACTATATTGCGAATATAGTGTTAATTCTTACAGTTCAATTATACATAAATCATCATCAATTATCCAGCCTTTTTCACCTTCCATATGCGGTGATAGTGTTGGTTCTATGACAACCATATAAATCTTATTATACATTGCAAACTGATAAAATTGCATGGTCTCTTCTGTTGAAAAATAGTACTTTAAGTTTGGAATCACAAATATATCGATTCCACATATTTGATTCATGAGTTTTACATATTGAAGCAATTTTTCAAGTAACGAGTCACTTTCCATATCTGTTTCTACTGATATCGCTTTCATTAAGCTTGATAAATCAACTTCAAAATTATATTTTAGATTATATGGTACCGTAGAAATGAGTTTATCAAAATATTCCATCAATTCCTGTTTAAAACGTATGCTTTCTTCTTGTAATAGTGTGTCATTTTGATATGTAAGTTCCTGATACAATTTAGAGATAATTTTACGATCATTGGTATTAATATTAAAAATATTATAAATGCACTCTATCCTCTGTGACATTTTCAGTTCCTTATCCCCATCTGACAAAATAAAATTTCCCGTTTCTCCTTTATATTGTTTCCACAATTCTTCCAGAATATTTCTATACGCCAAATGATTCTCTATTGATAAAACCAGTATCTGATTCTCCATTAAATCAAATTCCAGATTATATAAAGTATTTACTAACTTCATAAAATCACCAGCCTTTCGTCCGTATCCAATACCAGAGACTTATTTTCTCCTACCACATATTCCATCTTTGCAAACTGTTTTTCAGTCACTCTTAATATTTGCACCAGTCCTTCTCCCGGTTTATTCTTCCGGATACTCTCCTGAACAACATCTGCTACTCCTGCATTTTGAACTAATTTGCAATACACCGATTCCTGCATCATAAAAAAACCTGCTTTTAACAAGTACTTTCTAAACTCTCTATAATCCCTGCGCTGTTTTTCAGTTAGTACCGGAAGATCAAACAAAACCATTATTCTCATATACCTATAACTCATCCTTATAGAACTTAATCAATGAAATATCGCCCTCATTTAATGCATCAAAAATACTCCGGCAGTATATTTTCATTGCATTGTTCACGCACTCCTTTCGTCCGGCTATTATCATCTCTTTTTGCAGCATTTTTAATATTTCAACTTTTTCATCATGTTCAAACTTATCTGGATGCATCGTTTTTACAAGATTATCCACTATCGGTCGAAATGGTTCCATTAAATCAGATGCCAAATTAAATTGATTAAAAATATTATCATGAAATAATCCAATCTGCGTAATATACCCATTTAGGGCTGTTTCTCTGGCGCAAGTAGAAAGTAGTAAACTGTAGCCATAATTCAATGCAGCATTTATACTGTTTTCAGCTGTTCTCGTAAAATCCAAGCCAAACAATGCATTAAAATAAACTTTTGCCGCATGACCCTCTCTATTTGTCGCGTCACCAAACTCAATCTGTGTAATATATTCATAAAGCATCTGAGCTTCCGTTCTATCCCACCTTTCAAGATTTTCAGCCTGTTTTCTAATTTTCTCAGTAACTATTTCCGTCCATACCGATTTTTTTATATCCTCTGACCACGCAATCTGTTTCCGCACTTTCATACTCGTGTCATGGCTTCCGTAATATGGAATTAATTCAGAGGAAGGATTTCTTTTTTCATCACAAAATATCACTTTTATTTTCTTTTTCGTCAACTCACAAAGTAATGCTGCAGTAAGAGAAACGGATGTTGTTTCAATCATCAATATAGAAATTTCACTAATATGTACTTTGACAACATCCTGATTTCTCACTATCAGATAGCCCATCTGATAATCTAACTTTGCACTGCTTGAGATGACAACAGTCCGCCAACTCATACTGTATGGAGATTGATTTTCTTTTCATACAATCCTGTTACAGATTGATTAAGCAGATATATTTCTTCATCTCCAATTTTCTTACTTATCAACATTTTTCCACAATGTGCAGATTCGCCCAATAATGTCATATCACATTCACTTCCTAAAACAGCCGCTAACTGTAGTATTTGACACAATACCGCACATTGCTCTTTGATTGATAAATTGCTAAACTTTTCACTGCCTTTTTCCAACTTATCTTCAACAGGATTTGGTCTTTTTGAGAAAATGCCATGTTTAAATTTTTGTATAAGTTCTGAATACAAAACCTCATTCTTTTCTTTTGTAATAATCTCATCTACAGCATCTTTTTCTTTGACCTTTTCCAGCTTTGAAATATATTTTATCCACTCATTTTTTAAGCATAGATTTACTGCATTCCGCACACTTAATCGATTTCCTGTTTTTCCGGTAATATAACAGAAATAACCATTCCTCTTTATCAAAGATCCTATTTTAATCTTTTTAAGCCTTATATCTGCATCAACAAGACCCAATATTTCTTCACAATATTTTTTTAATTCATCCGGATTCTGTTCTATCTTTTGAGCCAAATACACCGGCACCGATTCAATTGTCCGGATTCGTTTCTTCTTTTCAGTATGTTCTACTAAAAAGAAATATGCACCAGTTACCTTCGTAAATCCTCCATATTTTGTAACATCCTGCATTTTATCATCTGATGACTTAAATGGAATATATCCCTCACCTTTAGCCTTTTTAGCGCTGCAAAGAGTCTCATTTGCCAATCCGCCTTTTCCTTCAAAACTATATCGGGTCATCAACGGGGTATTTCTGCTTAACATCCGCTTTACGGTAGTTATTGTTCCTGCCTCTCCATCCTTTCTCTGTGCAATCCATGCCACTTCACCATTACGTTTTACATCCCAGTCAAACATTTTTGACAAATTATAATCTTCTTTATACTTATCATAATCTTTTTTTATAAAGTTAAGCGGATTTTGAGTAAATTTCACATAATATACATTTCCAACTACAATATTAAGATATGCGTCATGAGCATGATGGAAATCATTAACCAGACGACTCTTCGGAATATCATCCCTTGTATGCCTAAATTCAGATACGTTTGACGCCTTTGCATAAACAATCTTACTACCCGGCAAAAGTTGTCGCAGTATATTTGCTACACCTTTTGTTCCCTGGCTGGTTTCTACCAGCTGTCTTGCAATAAATCCCGCCTTTTGTTCATCACTAAATGGACTTCTTCCCATAAGACGATTATATTTTTCTTCTGTAATAAATCCAGATTTTCTAAGCTCCAGCCACATTTTTTTCTGTGATAAAAAGATTTCCTCCTCTATCGGGTAATGATCACTTTTATGTGCATTCTTCTCTTTGCAGACTAAAACCAGATTATTATCAATATTATCGTCTTTCACAAAATGCCTTGGATAAATATGATCTATATCATACAGATTTTTATCGAATAAATCATCCAATTCTATATGCTTTCCAGTATACATACATCTTCCTTTTTGAGTGAGGTAAAGATACATTTTTTTACTTCTGATTTTTCCATCTTCCTCTGCTTTAGCAATCACCTGCATCCAATCAGTAGCTTCATCTTTTACTTTTTTATATAATTCTTCAAATTTATTGCGTCTGCTTGAAGTCCGGGTTTTATGTTCATCCGGTTTTCTTGTCATTTCAACAAATATACGCTCTGGTTCGCAGCCCAATACTTTAACCAACTCTTTAATCACGAGAATTGTCTGCCAGATTATTCTCCTTACCGGAGCAGAAAAATAATATTCATTCAAATCTTCCGCTTCAATCTCAGATAATGTTTTCAGCATTGTATTTTGATACTCTGCCAAACATTCTTTATAATTATATAAACTACTATTTATAAGCTCCATTAAATTCAGATTATTGTTCCATAGTGCTCTGATAATACTTATTGATTCCCCTGTTGAAGTATCTGCTCCATTAAGTTCTAAAAATTTCTTTGATAAATTACCCCAATCTTTGAATTTAAATCCTAAAATTCTTTTAATCTGCTCTTCCGAAAGTTTATTTCCATATTTTTCTTCTATTCTATCTTTCAGGAATTTTTTAGAATCTCCGTAGACTGTACACCAAAATACTATGTCCTCTATCATTTTCTGAACACTGTCTTTAGAAATATCCTCACCAAATATCGGTTTGAATTTACCATATGTTGTTAATGCATTATTTATTGAAACATCCACTCCTGTAACCTGCTCTTCTGTTTCAATAATTCCTCTTGTATGTAAGTATTTACATAACTGCTTCTTTGTTACTTTTTTCCCTTTTTGAAATACAGCTTTGTATATATCCTGCTTTAACTCAACCGAGATTCTCTCCCCATCAATCTTAATATTATTAATTTCATTAAGAACGCAATAGCTTTGATATTCCAGTGAAGCTTTCGGCAATACCTGTTCTCCGCTAATATATGTGCAACGCCGCACCATCCGTGATATAAATGCTTCTGATGTCGCTTTCATATCTATCTTCTCATCAATATTCCATGGTAAAACCTGTCCATCTTCTCGTCTTACAACCCAACCATTTCCTCCATTTTTGCCACTGTTTTCTGATGTTGGTCCTACATAATACGGTATTTGAAATGTAAAGAGTTTTAATATTCTTTCTGATACCGACAACCCTGTTTCATCCTTTTCCGTTAAAAATGGAAGATAATTTTCTGCATTTGAAAGTATTTTCTTCATTTCTCTTGCATGCACCTGATTTGGAATTACTCCGTTAGATGCTGTCAGCTGTTTCGGCAAAAATGTTTCATTTTCAATAGATGTAAGTATTTTCTGTACATTCTCATCCTCTTTTGGCGCATCCTTCAAAAGTTTCTTAATTTCCTTATATAATTCTTCCGAAGTTCTTTTATTTCCAACTCTTCTTTCCTTATTTTTTGAGTTATAAGATCCTACATATGATGCATAGGAACCATCTGCATCACTATTAAAGAACTTATCATATTCCTTCTTACCGCAATATTTCTTTATAACCTCTTTTAAAAGTTTCAAATCTTCTTTATGCTTTGTATATGACGCAACTCTTGCCTGCGATAAGTAATTATGTCCTTTCATAATACTTGCCAAAGATCCAATATCGAACATTTCTTTCATAGCCATGATTATTTCAAAATAATCTTCACCGATTATATTGGCAATTTCATCTGATTTTTCATCAAAAGAAGATTCTGAAAGACAGATATCAAGTTTAGTCACTTCTTCACTCTGTACATCTGGAAAAACAACACATGCATTGAATTTTAAACCACATAATCCTCTTATTAATTCCTTATATGGCTTGTTCTTTAAATCTACGTGCAATACCCCTGCAAGTTCTTCCGCTTTATGCGTTCTGCTCATATCTCTGCGGGACAAAATTGCTTCTATTTGCTTACAATCTATATCCTGACTCAAATGATATTCTGTTAATTCTGAAAGTAATTCTGTTAATTCAAAATACGCATTATCAATATTACTTTCACCGTTATTTTCACCTAATCCTGCATTTAAGAAATGACCACGGTGTTTAAACATATTCAGCAGTGCTAAAAAAACAAGCCTGACATCATGTTTTTCTGTACTGCTTATTAATTCATTTCTCAAATGATATATGGTTGGATACTCATTAAAATAATCCTTGTCCGTATAATTGCCATCATTAAAAATATTATTTTTATATCTTACTTCAACATCCTTATCTTCCTCATGATATTTACTATTCTCTAATCTTCGAAAGAAACTAGGGTCCACTTCACATATGGCATCATGAAAATAGTCTTTTAAAATGCCAATTCTAACCTGCTCTCTTTGTCTTCTCCTTCTGCTTATTCTGTGTGTACGCCTTTCAACTGCACCAGATGCCTCATTAAATTCACGTATTCCCCATAAATCTTTTCCTTTTGCTTTCAACAATCTGTACTCTGGATCAGTTGCTGCCCAACCCACAGAATTAGTTCCCATATCCAATCCCAAATAATACTTGAATGCTGTCATAAAATTTCCTCCTGATTTTTTATCATTTTTTTGTTGACTAAATTTGTTTACATGCTATAATAAAAGAGAATTAACAAAGCGAGTGCAAATAAGGTTTATCCGGCATCGTCTTTTGACTCTGCATGGTGCAGATTAAATCAAGACCTAATGGTCTTTTTTTATTGCCTTTATAATTTTTCTCTGCAACATTCCTCCGTGTCCCTCTGTTAGATAATTCTATTATGCCAAATTACAAGTCCATAAATCTCCACTTGAATTTCATTTTTTATCGAATCTTTGTTCTATCATTTACTATACTCGTTCGCCAATCGATTAATTTCCTCTCGTATCTGTTCTACCAAGCTATCCGGTGCAACAATCTTCACTCCATCACCCAATGCCATAATCCAATGTACAAAATGCATGCTGGCAGCTACTTTTACCACAACTCGAAAATGTCCATTGTCCACTTTGGTTATTCTTACATCTTTTCCAAAACGATCTATCATAACTCCTGCCAAACTATTTTCGCACAGAATTTCCACATTCCGCTCTTCCCCATTAAACATATTAAACATCTTTTTGTCATATGTTACCATATCAGGTTCTTTGAATTTACATCTGCCTTCACGAACTTTATTTTCTACTTTTATACTAAGCATTTTATCTACACGATAATGCTTAATAATTCCTGCATCTGAATCATATCCAATCAAATAGTAATACTCATCATCCCATGATAACCCCCATGGACTGACTTCATATCTCTTACCATCCCACTTAAGCTCCGCCTCCTTTTTCACATTCCACTGAAAGTACTGAAAAGATATCTTTGAATTCTCAGCTATAGCCGTATGAATTGCATCGACATTTTCCATTATTCCATTGTTCATTGATTTTACACGCCCTGCTACATATACCTGACGCTGCAACATAGTGGCATTATGTTTACTCGTCAAATGTTCTATTTTTTTAATCAACTCATTTGATTTTTCTTCTGTAATAAACTTCGCCGCTGCAACAGAATCTACAAGAAGTTTTAATTCTGCCAATTCAAAATCTCGCTTAACAACCTGATAATGATATGTTTTTCCATACTGCGTCTTTTTTATCTTTATTCCGAATTCATCAAGCCGGGCAATATCATCATACAAACTTTTCCGTTCTGCCGTGACATTATTTGCAGACAGTTTATCTATAATCTCCTGTAATGTAATATCATGATTAGCATCTGTATTGTCCAGAAGAATTTTAGCAAGATACAGTATCTTAAGCTTTTGATTACTCCTAGCTCCGCGTCTTCGCTTTTCAACTAATATTTCCATTTTCTCTGCCATTAAAGCACCCCCTAATATTTAAATTATAACTATTATATTCTATCATTTTTATAATAGCAACATTCCTTTTCTCTAACACCTACAGAAAGTGCCACCAGTGACTTCTTACTAATATCTGACAATCAGAACAAAGAATGTGCCTGCGGCACATTATCGTGCCTGCGGCGGTCGCTTGCGACATCTACCTTATACGCCGCAGTGCGCATCCTCGCGGAGCATTTTTCACTTTACAGGAAAACAATTTCCTGTAAAGTAAAAAAGTTCCAACCAGCAACCATATTGTCTGCTGATTGGAACTTTTCCGTTATACGTGTCAGGGTTCGCCTGCATTCACGTTTAGTGGACTAGACGGGAGTCGAACCCGTGTCCAAAAACCAATCCCCTGTCCTTCTACGAGCGTAGTTCATAATTTGACATTCCCTCTGCAATTCCGGTATGAACACCGTAACTGTTTCAGTAGCTTCATCATACGCCCACGGGTTCAAAGCTTTGCCCGTGTCGTTTCTCACATAGTCGAAGCCTGGGTCCTAAAGTGTGAGTGCTCTAGGTCAGACTGCTGCCATTAGGCAGCGTAAGCTAATTTATTATCGTTAGCGTTTAATTTTAAGTTTGGAATTTAACGCATCACCCTGCGGCTCGCTTCTCCAGCTTCATAATCCCTGTCGAAACCTTTACTAGCCCTTATATATTTATTCTATTATAACCTGCCTCCGCTATTCCTGCAAGAGGCAAAGATAGAACCACTGTTTGTATTGCCATTAACTGACAATTTTTATCCTCCTATTAACCAAGATTTCTTACTTTGAAATCCCGCTCTGCTTCACGGCGCATATCTTTCTTTGCAATATCATTCCGCTTATCATAAAGCTTCTTACCTTTTGCAAGCGCAATCTGGACTTTTACCAGACTTCCCTTGAAATATACTTCCACCGGAACAATGGTATAACCTTTTTCCTTAATCTTCTGCTCTAATTTACGAATCTCGTTTTTGTGCATCAGAAGCTTCTTCGGGCGAAGCGGATCACGGTTAAAAATGTTTCCCTTTTCATATGGGCTGATATGCATACCATATATGATGACTTCCCCATGTTCAATGTGTATGAAAGACTCCTTGATACTGCATTTTCCCATACGGAGTGATTTTACTTCTGTTCCATGCAGGCTGATTCCTGCCTCATAAAGTTCTTCCAAGAAATAATCATGTCTTGCCTTCTTATTATTGGCAATCATCTTAATCGATTCTTTTCCCATTCTTCATTTCTCCTGTTCCTGTTGCCTCTGCCAATTCAAAATCGATGGTTCTTACAATTTCATCTACACCGATTACCCGGATATATACCTTCTGTCCCAGCTTGTAATGGCGGTTTGTTACTTCGCCCACCAGTTCAAAAGTGTCTTCAAAATACTGATAATAATCATCGGTAAGACTGGTTACATGCACAAGCCCTTCCACGGTATTTGGCAATTCTACATACATTCCATAGGATGTCACCCCGGAAATAACGCCTTCATAGACTTCTCCGATATGCTCTGCCATATACTGTGCTTTTTTCAGCTTCTCAGTCTCACGCTCTGCCTCATCTGCCCGACGTTCTGTCTCGCTGGAATGCTTGGCTACTTCCGGCAGAATCGTTTCATAATGCGCCATCCGCTTATGATTCATCCTGCCCCGCAATGTTTCCTTGATAATACGGTGTATCTGTAAATCAGGATAACGGCGAATCGGCGATGTAAAATGGCAATAACAGCTTGCTGCCAGTCCGAAATGTCCGGTGTTCTCTGTGGTATATTTTGCCTGTTTCATGGAACGGAGGGTCAGCCGGCTGATTAATGCTTCCTCCGGTGTTCCTTCGATTTTTCCTAACAGCTTCTGCAATTCCTTCGGGTGAATTTCCTCCTGGCTGATATGCAGTGTATATCCGAAATTTCCAATTAACGTTGCAAGTTTTCGGATTTTTTCTTCGTCCGGTGTCTCATGGGTACGATAGAGAAATGGTATCTCCTGCCAGAAAAATTCCTGCGCCACCGTCTCATTGGCAATCAGCATGAAATCTTCAATTAATTTTGTAGCTGTATTTCTGTCGTATGGCTTGATTTCCAATGGTCTTCCATTTTTATCCAAAAGGATTTTCGTTTCCGGGAAATCAAAATCAATCGAGCCGCGTTTCATACGATTCCCTCGAAGCAGTGCTGCCAGCTCTCCCATTTTTTCAAACATCGGAACCAGTTCCCGATATGCTGAAATTGTTTCTTCGTTATGGTCTTCTAAAATTTCTTTTACCGCTGTATAAGTCATTCTGCGGTCAATTTTTACCACAGACTCTGCAATTTTATGGTCAATGACCTTGCCCTTCGGGTTAATGGTCATGATGCAGCTCAATGCCAGCCGGTTCTCTCCTGCATTCAGGGAACAGATTCCATTGGACAATGCATGGGGCAGCATAGGAATCACACGGTCAACGAGATATACACTGGTTCCGCGGTTCAATGCCTCCACATCCAGTGCACTGTGCTCCTGTACATAGTTGGACACATCTGCAATATGCACACCCAGAATATAATTTTCTCCATCCATGGTAAGGGATACCGCATCATCCAAATCTTTGGAGTCTTCTCCGTCGATTGTCACCATCTGCCAGTCCCGCAAATCTTCCCTGCCTGCCATATCAGCCTCACTGACTTCTTTGGCTACATTTTCCACCTGTTTCATAATCTTCGGTGCAAATTCTGTCGGCAGGTCAAAGCCTCTTACAATGGATAAAATATCTGTTCCCGGGTCATTGATATGACCAAGTATTTCAACAACTTTTCCCTCCGGTTTCTTACCGTTTTTACCATAATCGGTAATCTCAACGACAACTTTGTGTCCATCTACTGCTCCTTTGGAGCGTTCGATTGGAATAAAAATATCCTGTGCCAGCTTCTGGTTATCCGGTACCACAAATCCGAAGTTCTTACTGCTCTGATAAGTTCCGACAATCTGATGCAGACCTCTGGATATAATTTTTATAATTCTGCCTTCCCGGCGTTTTCCGGTCTTCTGCGGATTTACTGCAACAGATACAGTGTCCATATGCATGGCTCCGTTGGTATTCTTCTCCGGGATATAGATATCTTCCTCTTCACCCTCTACCGTCACAAAGCCAAAGCCTCTGCTGTTTCCGGTATAAACACCGGTTAAGAATCTTCCGGAAGCCTTTACATATTTGCCCTTCTGGGTCAGCTCTACCTTACCTTCTTCCAGCAAAGCATCCAAAACCGCATGCAGCTCTTCCCGCTGCTCTTTGGATACCTGCAGAATCATTGCAATCTCTTTGGCTTTCATCGGGACATATAAGTCATCACAGATAAACTCATATACAATTTTCTTTCTTTTTTCCAGTGCTTCTCTATCCATTCTTTTCTTTCCTATTTTTTCTCGCTGCTCATGAAGCAAAGAATGTGCCTTGTCACATTCTCGCGGAGCTTTTTTTACTTTACAGGAAAGCAATTCCTGTAAAGTAAAAAAAGCTGTCGTTCACACGACAGCTCTTTGGTTCTTAGAAACTTCCAATATTCAGTACGATGGAAATTAACAGGAATAAGATTACCAGTACTCTGGTTACCTTTACCAACATTCCTTCCATAGAACGACCTTTATTCTTGCCCCAATAAGTATCAGCTGCTCCGCTGATTGCTCCGAGTCCTGCGGACTTACCTTCCTGAAGAAGAATAATTACTGTCAATGCGATACATATAATAATAAATACAACTGTTAAAACCGTTTTTAAAACTGCCACGAATGACACCTCCTGTGGATTTATAATACTCGTAACTTTGACAGTATATCATACACACAGACAAATTACAACCACTTATTTCGCATTTGTATTGAAATTTTTGCTGAAATCTATTACGATTCTTCGATCCGAATCAGACGATTATATTTTGCCGTCCGCTCGCCACGGCACGGTGCTCCGGTTTTAATCAGGTCACTGCCAAGCCCTACTGACAAATCCGCTATGGTCGTATCCTCGGTCTCGCCGCTCCGGTGGGACATGATGGTCTCATAACCATGTTCTTTTGCCATGCGGATGGCTTCCATAGTTTCTGAGAGCGTTCCAATCTGGTTTGGCTTAATCAGAATCGCATTACCGCATCCCATGGAAATTCCTTTATTCAGGCGCACCGGATTCGTGACAAATAAATCATCGCCTACCAGAATCACTTTATCTCCCACTTTTTCTGTCAAACGTTTCCAGCCATCCCAATCCTCTTCGTCCAGCGGGTCTTCAATGGAATAAATCGGAAAACGGCGAATCATCTTTTCCCAATGAACAATCAGTTCATCCGTAGTATAAAGCTTGCCGGATTTCGGCAGATAATATTCTCCCGGTGCATTTCCTTTCCATTCGCTGGCAGCCGCATCCAGAGAAATCATAAACTGCTTGCCTCTGCCGCAGCTGTACCCTGCTTTGGTAATGGCTTCCATAATAAGCTGGATGGCTTCCTCCTCATTTGCAATATTCGGAGCAAAACCGCCTTCATCTCCCACTGCCACAGACAACCCACGGTTCTTTAATAATTTTTTCAAATGATGATAGACTTCTGCACACCAGCGGATTCCTTCCGTAATGCTGTCAGCACCAATTGGAAGTATCATAAATTCCTGAACATCCAGATTGTTATCGGAATGTGCACCGCCATTTAAAATATTCATCATCGGCACCGGAATTGTTACTGCATTTACGCCGCCCACATAGCGGTAAAGCGGCATCTGCAATGCTTTTGCTGCTGCTTTGGCACAAGCTAAGGACACACTTAAGATTGCATTGGCACCAAGCTTTCCTTTATTTTCTGTTCCATCCAGCTCCAGCATCAGCGCATCTAAATTTTCCTGCCGCAATACGTTTCTGCCTATCAGTGCTTTTGCAATTCTTGTATTTACATTTTCCACCGCCTGCTGCACACCATTTCCACCATAACGCTCGCCGCCGTCTCTTAATTCAATGGCTTCAAATTCTCCGGTGCTGGCTCCGGAAGGTGCTGCCGCCCGGGCAGTCGATTTCTTTCCGGTTGTCTCCGTCTCCACAGTTACTTCTGTTTCTATTGTGGGATTTCCTCTGGAATCTAATATTTCTCTTGCATGAATTCGTGTAATCGTCATTTTTACAGCCATAAAAAATCTCCTTTTGAAAATATTCTGAATTAATAGTTCAGTATCTCCAAAAGAAGATTTTTTATTCTTTCGAAATAATTCGATTATACGTTAATCTCGGCTGTCATACCAAGAATCTCTTTGTTGTCATCCAAAATCGGCTGTACCACATTCTTTAAGAAGGCATCTACTTGAATTGGTGCTCTTCCTACATATTTTGCAGGGTCCATATTCTGCTTCAGCTCTTCTAAGGTTGTATGGAATGCAGGTTCTGCTGCAATCAGCTCAAGAAGGTTATTCTCTTTACCCTCCTGTTTTACATTTTTGCCTGCTTCCATGGAAAGTACACGAATCTTCTCATGTAATTCCTGACGGTCACCACCAGCTTTTACAGCATCCATCATAATATTTTCGGTTGCCATAAATGGAAGCTCGCTCATCATATGTTTGTAAATAACTTTTTCATATACAACAAGTCCGTCTACTACATTTAAGCAAAGATCTAAGATTCCGTCGATTGCAAGGAAGCCTTCCGGAATGGAAAGACGCTTGTTTGCAGAGTCATCAAGAGTTCTCTCAAACCACTGGGTTGCGGATGTAATTGCCGGGTTTAATGCATCAATCATGACATAGCGGGAAAGGGATGCAATACGTTCACTACGCATTGGATTTCTCTTATATGCCATTGCAGAGGAACCAATCTGGCTCTTCTCAAACGGTTCTTCCACTTCTTTCAGGTGCTGCAGAAGACGGATGTCATTGGACATCTTATGTGCACTTGCTGCGATGCCTGCTAAAATGTTGGCAACTCTGGTATCTACTTTTCTGGAATAGGTCTGTCCGGATACTGCATAGCACTCCTTGAAGCCCATTTTCTGTGCAATCATCGGATCAATCTTATCGATGGTTTCCTGATCTCCGTCAAAAAGTTCCTGAAAGCTTGCCTGTGTTCCTGTGGTTCCCTTGGAACCTAAAAGTTTCAGGCTGCCTAATACATAATCTAAGTCTTCCAAATCCATAATAAATTCCTGGCACCACAGTGTTGCACGTTTTCCAACGGTAGTTGGCTGTGCCGGCTGGAAATGGGTAAATGCCAGTGTCGGCTGATTCTTATATTTATCTGCAAATTTTGCCAGTTCTGCAATGACATTTACTAATTTCTTACGAACCAGTTTTAATGCCTCTGACATAATGATGATATCGGTATTATCTCCAACGTAGCAGGAGGTTGCTCCTAAATGGATGATTCCTTTTGCTTTCGGACACTGTACGCCGTAAGCATATACATGGGACATAACATCATGACGGACTTCTTTTTCTCTTGCCTTTGCCACATCATAGTTGATGTCATCCTTGTGTGCCTTTAATTCGTCAATCTGTTCCTGTGTAATATCAAGTCCAAGTTCTTTCTCGGTTTCTGCCAGTGCAATCCAGAGTCTTCTCCAGGTACGGAATTTCATATCCGGGGAAAAGATGTACTGCATTTCTTTGCTGGCATAACGCTCTGATAATGGGCTGTTATATCTATCGGTACTCATATGTGTGCTCCTTTTTATTTTTTATATTCATAATTGCAGACTCAGCTCCACTCAAAAGTTTCGCTCCACTCGGAAGCTTCGCTTCCTCGTTGTCCGTTGCACCTT
>ULTL01049653.1_pt1 | contig 43305 bp, 39 predicted proteins | sample 1957531 | NCBI WGS metagenome assembly ULTL01 (sample SAMEA4835732, study PRJEB28245) | human gut metagenome | biome: gut microbiome; material: fecal sample | place: Denmark | collected 2008 | reverse complement strand
TCCCGGGCGGACATCGGCATCGCCATGGGGGCCATGGGCTCCGACGCCGCCATTGAGGCCGCCGACGTGGTGCTGATGGACGACGATCCGATGAAGATCGCCAAGGCCATCAAAATCTCCCGGAAGTGCCTGGGCATCGTGTACCAGAACATTGTGTTCGCCATCGGCATCAAGCTGGCCTGCCTGCTGCTGGTTGCTCTGGGCCTGGCCAATATGTGGCTGGCGGTGTTCGCCGACGTGGGGGTCATGATCCTGGCGGTGCTGAACGCCATCCGGGCCCTGTTCGTGAAAAATCTGTGACTTCTGTGACTTGGGGAGGGGGCACGGCAGATGCTGCCGTGCCCCCAGGCTGTCGACAGACCCGGTGATCCCGGAAAACGGGAAGGAAGATCGCCGCGAAAGAAACCCAGGAGGGGTGTCTTTCGCTTTCGATCGACCGTTTTTCAGAACTTCAAAAAGTTCTGAAAAACGCAGGCAGCTTGCCGAAAAGACTGTTCGGCAAGCTGAGGGCACGGCAGATGCTGCCGTGCCCTCTCCAATCATGAAAAAAGCTCCTGGAAGCCGCTGTTCAGAAACAGGGCCTGAAAGCTTTCCAGCGGGGCGTGCACACCGTTCAAAAAGTCGATAAATGTCTCCAGCTGCAGCTGCTCCGCCCGAAAGGGCGCCACGGTCAGCCACTGGCCGGTCACGGGATCCACGGCGGCAATGCAGTATTTGCCGCTGTCCTCCTCTTTCCACATTTGATAGGTCACCGGCTTGTGCAGATAGTTGGCCAGCTGCCAGATCAGCTCCCGGGGCATGGGCTTCTGCTCCTTTGCAAGCCGGTGCTCAAATACCTCCTCCAGGAAGTTCCGGTCACCGGACTCCCAGATCTCGATCCCGGCACGGGACAGCGCCTTGGGGACGGCGGTCGGACCGCTGCCCGTGCGGTCCATGACGGCTGAGACGAGCTTGTGCATGGGCAGACGCCTGGGCAGGTTCTCATAGGCCACATCCACTGCTTGCCGCAGGACTTCGTAACAGCCCTCGCAGTCCGCACCGCTTACTTTTTTGATCAGTTCTTCAGATCGTGACATGGGAATACCTCCCTTCACCTGATTTGTGCTCCGGGGCGTCCGTTTTGAGTGGCTGCGGGCCAGTCGTCTGGCCGCAGCACTGTGGGACGAGCTGTGCAGGCCGCTCTGCCGCCCGCACCTGACCGCCCATGCCTCTTCAGGACCATCATAGTCCATTTTTCAACATTTGTCTGCGGTTTTGACATATTATGACCGTTTCCTGACTGATTTTGACAGAGGGGCGCCGATGTCCCGCAGCGGGAGAAAAAATGCGGACGCAGCGGTCCCCTGGGGGAGATCATGTGGTATAATGGGATAAAACACAGGTCCGGCGCATGCCGGGCGAAAAAGCTGAGGTGCTGATATGGGAGAAAAGGCTGGCGCGCCCCGGGAGATCCAGGTCCGGGGGGCACGGGTGCATAATTTAAAAAATGTGACGGTCAGCGTGCCGCTGAACCGGATCGTGGGCATTGCGGGAGTCTCCGGCTCCGGAAAATCATCGCTGGCGCTGGGGGTCCTGTATGCAGAGGGCTCCCGGCGGTATCTGGAGGCGCTGTCCACCTATACGAGAAGGCGCATGACCCAGGCCGCCAGGGCAGATGTGGACGAGGTGCTGTATGTTCCGGCGGCGCTGGCCCTCCACCAGCGGCCCGGCGTGCCCGGCATCCGCAGCACGTTCGGCACCGGGACGGAGCTGCTCAACAGCCTGCGGCTGATGTTCTCCCGCCTGGCCAGCCACCGGTGCCCCAACGGGCATTCTGCGCCGCCCTCTCTGGCGGTGGCGGCGGGGCAGGAGCTGGTGTGCCCGGTGTGCGGTGCCCGCTTTTACGCCCCCGGCGCCGAGGAGCTGGCCTTCAACAGCCAGGGGGCCTGCCGCACCTGCGGCGGCACCGGCGTGGTGCGGGCGGTGGACCGGTCCACCCTGGTGCCGGATGACTCCCTGACCATCGATCAGGGGGCGGTGGCGCCCTGGAACAGCCTCATGTGGGCGCTGATGACCGATGTGTGCCGGGCCATGGGCGTCCGGACGGACGTGCCCTTCCGGGACCTGACGGATCGGGAGAAGGAGATCGTCTACGACGGTCCGGCGGTGAAGAAGCACATCCTGTACCACGCAAAGAACTCCAACGATGTGGCGGAGCTGGACTTCACCTATTACAGCGCCGTCCGCACGGTGGAAAACGCCCTTGCCAAGGTGAAGGACGAGAAGGGCATGAAGCGGGTGGAGAAATTCCTGAAGGAGGACATCTGCCCGGACTGCGGCGGCACCCGCCTGTCCGAGGCCGCCCGGGCGCCCCGGCTGCGGGGGATCGGCCTGGACGAGGCCTGCCGGATGACGCTGGCGGAGCTGACGAAGTGGGTGGACGGCGTGCCGGCATCCCTGCCGGAGGAGATGCGGCCCATGGCGGCCAGCATCTGTCAGTCCTTCCAGACCGTGGCTCGCCGGCTGATGGACCTGGGACTGGGATACCTCACTCTGGACCGGTCCGCCGCCACCCTCTCCACCGGGGAGCGGCAGCGGATGCAGCTGGCCCGGGCAGTGCGGAATCGCACCACCGGCGTGCTGTACGTGCTGGACGAGCCCTCCATCGGCCTGCACCCATCCAACATCACGGGCCTGACGGCGGTGATGGATGACCTGGTGGCGGACGGAAACTCTGTGCTGCTGGTGGACCACGACACCCAGATCCTGTCCCATGCGGACTGGATCATCGAGATGGGGCCGGAGGCCGGCGCACGGGGCGGCCAGGTGGTGGCCCAGGGCACGGTGCGGCAGCTGGAGGAGGACCCCGCCTCCCGGATCGGGCCCTTCCTGTCCGGCAGAGCCAGACCGCAGACTCGCCGGCAGCTCCCGCCGGAGGAGCTTTTTGCCGAGGGGCGCATCCGTTTGGCGACGGATGCCATCCACACGGTGAAGCCTTTGGAGGTGGACCTGCCCAAGGGGCGGCTGACGGTGGTGACCGGGGTCTCCGGCTCCGGCAAGACCACCCTGATCCTGGAGAGCCTGGTGCCGGGGCTGGAGGCCCTCACCGCCGGAAGGCCCATGCCGCCCCATGTCCGCCAGGTGACGGCCGACGGCATCGAGCGGGTGAAGCTCATCGACGCCACACCCATCGGCATCAACATCCGGTCCACTGTGGCCACCTACGCGGGCGTCCACGATGAGCTGCGGAAGATCTACGCGCGGAGCCCGGAGGCCAGGGCCCTGGGGTATAAGGCGGGGGACTTCTCCTACAACACGGGGAAGCTCCGCTGCCCCACCTGCGACGGCACGGGGGCCATCAGCCTGGACGTGCAGTTCCTGCCGGATGTGGACATCCCCTGCCCGGACTGCAGGGGGTCCCGGTACAGCAAGGATGCCGGGCGGGCGCGGGTGGTGACCCGGTCCGGGGCGGCCTTCACCCTGCCGGAGCTGATGGCCATGGATATCCACACGGCCCTGGACGCCTGCGCCGACTGGAAGGTGGTCCGCCAGCGGCTGCAGATATTGGAGGATCTGGGACTGGGCTACCTGACCCTGGGGGAGGACACCCCAAGCCTCTCCGGCGGGGAGGCCCAGCGGCTGAAGCTGGCCAGTGAGATGGGCCGGGGGCAGGGGGACACCGTGTTCGTCTTTGACGAGCCCACCATCGGCCTTCACCCGCTGGATGTACAGACGCTGCTGGGGGTGTTCCGGACGCTTATCGACAGCGGCGCCACCGTGGTGGTGATCGAGCACGATCTGGACGTGATCCGCAGCGCCGACTTTCTCCTCGACATGGGTCCCGGCGGCGGGGAAGAGGGGGGCAGGATCGTGGCGCTGGGCACACCGGAGCAGGTGGCCCAAAATCCCGACAGCGTTACGGGGCGATATCTGCGGTAGCGGCGGCCTCCGGCCGGTGATATGGGACAAAAAACAGCCAGCGCCGTTTGGGTGCTGGCTGTTTGTATTTCCTGTGCGGTCAGACCACAGAGGTGACAGGGGGGAGGGGCGGGAGCGGATCCTGCTCCAGGTGCTCGGTGGTCAGCATGCTTTCCATCAGATCCAGATACTGGTCCCGGGTCAGCACGGCCTCAAAGCTGTCGATGATGGCCTGTGCCCGGTCCGCAGTGCCCTTCAGCAGCTTGTAGGCGATCAGGGCGAAGATCTTGGCGGGCACCACATAGGCATCGTAAGGGTCGTCCTCTTCCACATCTGCGCTGTGGAGGTGTCCCCGGAACCCGCCGGTGTTGAACTGCAGCAGGGGCATCAGGCAGCTGACGTCGCCGTAGTCCCCGGAACTGGTGGAGTGGAACTCCGGACCGGTCCAGGTCACCGGCGTGTCGCCGCAGACCAGCTCCAGCGCCTCCTGCACCACGGTGGCATCCTTCACCGGCACGATGGGAAGGTTGCCGGGCAGGGTGGTGATGGTCAGGCCGCAGCCGGTGGCCACGGCGCCGGCCCGCATGGACCGGTCCACCTTCCGGGCGGCATCCAGATAGGCGGCGATGGTCCTGCCCCGAACGGAGTACTCCAGCCGCACGTCGTCGGCGATGATGTTGGCTGCGCCGCCGCCCTTGGTCAGGCAGCCGTGGACCCGGATCGTATCCCGGTCCCGGAAGCTCTCCCGCTGGACATCCACGGCGTGCATGGCGATATTGGCGGCGCTCATGGCGTCGATGCCGTCCTGAGGTGCTCCGGCGGCGTGGGCGGAGCGGCCCTCGAACCGGACCAGCTTGGTGACGAAGCCGTTGCAGGAGCGATTGGCCACCAGATACTTCTTTTCACAGCTGGAGTGGTGGCCCACCACGATGTCCACATCGTCCAGGGCCCCGATCCGCAGCAGCTCGCACTTGCCGCAGCCGTAGCGGATCAGGCCCTGCTCCCGCATCTCGTTGCGTTTTTCGATCTCCACATATTCTTCCGCCGGCACGCCGAAGAACACCACATTGCCGTGGAGGGCGGCGGCGATCTCCGGATCAGCCAGGGCCAGGGCGGCGCCCATCACACCGGCGGTCTGGGCGTGGTGGCCGCAGCAGTGGGCGGCGCCGGTCTCCGGATTGGCGTAGGCGTGGTTGGGGATGGGCAGTCCGTCGAACTCCCCCATCAGGCAGATGGTGGGGCCGTGGCTGTCCGCTTTCAGATAGCTCTTCACGCCGGTGACGGCAAGTCCCTCCTCTGTCCGCAGGCCCAGGCGCTTCATCGCCTCCGCGAATTTTCCGGCGGTGCGATGCTCCTGAAAGCCCAGCTCGGCGTGGGTCCAGAGGTCCTGCGCAAAGGCGATGATCTCATCCTTGTGCGCATCGATCCGCGCACAGATCTTCTGTTCGATTTGGTCCATTTTGGATCTGGACTCCTTTCTGCGGCAGGAGCCGCCCTTTATTTTTTCCGGCGGAAGGCCAGCCAGAAATACAGCGCGATCAGCCCGATCAGCAGCAGCCAGAGGCCCCAGTCCATCAGACTGTTCCGGCCGGTCAGGGGGATGGAAATGCCGTCCATGGGCAGGTTCACTCCTTCCGGACCGCCCGTGCCCGGGAGCCGGCGTCGGCCGGCGGACACGGGAGGATCTTGAAAATTTTGCAAGTTTAAAAAATTTTCCTGCAAAAGAGGAGAAATTTTTTTCGCGTCAAAAGAAAAATCTGTCAAATTCCATTACATGAAAAACAGATTACTATTGATCGGTTGGAACGATATCCAGGACCAGGTAATCCCGCAGGCGCCGGACGAATTCCCGGGCCTCCGGAGAGAGGACCTGGCTCTCCCGGGTCAGCCAGCCGATCTCAGAGCGGATGGCGCAGTCCCGCAGGGGGATGAACCGCCACTCACGATTCCGGGTATCCACCCGGGAGCGGCCGTTGAAGGGGAATTTCCGGGAGTTGAGGACATACCCGGGCGTGGAATCCAGCAGCTCGTACATGGCGGCCCGGGAATCCGTCACGTACCGAACACCGCCTGCGGGCAGATGCAGTTTAGAGAGGATGTCCGCATAGGGGCCGAAATCCAGGCTTTCGTGCATGATCTGGGGATAACCCGCCAGCTCTTCAGGAGAGATGTCCTCTCCTGCCGACTCATACAGAGGGCTGCGCCGGCTGACGTCCACGCCCACCTGCAGCTCGGCCACCGGATGATAGATGAGCTTGGCTCCGGCAAAGGACTCCAGATTCCGCTCCCGATAGCAGTTCCAAAGCCGCACCACGCCCAGATCCGCCATGCCGTTGGCGATCACGTCCGACACATTGCCGCCGTAGTCCTCCTGCAGGGAGATCCGCAGGCCGCTGGCCTGATGGCTCTGGCCCATGGCCGCAACGATGTCGCTGATATAGTAGAACCCGTTGCTGATGATGCTCAGAGAGGGCGTGTTGCCGCCGGCAGAGGAGCTGCGCATGGCATACAGCTGGGTCAGCTGCTGGTGGATCGGCGTGATATAGGCGATGAACAGCTTGCCGAAGGCCGTCAGCGTCATCCCGTGGGAGCTGCGGTTGAAGATCTTCCGGCCGAACTCCTGCTCCACGCTCATGATGGCGTTGGAGAGGGCGGACTGGGAGATGAACAGATTCCGCGCGGCCTGATTCACAGAGCCGGTCTGCGCAACCTCAATCATATACTTGATCTGATTGTTTGTCATGGGCTGACCTCCCAAAATACGATATATAAATCAGATAGCAGCAATCCAAAATGTATATTATCATATCATCGGAAAAAATGCTACTATTATTCTAAATATTTTTCCTGCCCGGGACGGGCCGAAAAATCAGGGGGAGACGATGGGCGTTCCACAGTTTTGCATCGCCCTGCGCTCCCCGATTCATTTTTATCGTGCGCAGGGTTTTCGCCGGGGCGGATGATACCGGCGGAGGCCAGCCATAAAAACTGAAATAAAGAGAGGTCCTGAGAATGAAGAAGTTTTTGTCCCTCAAGCGTGCTGCGGCCCTGTGCCTGGCCGTGTGCATGATCGCCGGGCTGCTGGCTGGCTGCGGCGGCGGCAGCAGCAGTGACACCTCTGACGGCGGCGCGGCTGCAGAAGTGGACACCAGCACCCTGACGGTCGCCCTCACCAGCGAACCGGATTACCTGTCCACCTGCGACCACGACTCCCTGATGGGCGTGCAGATGAACCTGCTGACCTACAACGGCCTGATGCGGATCGACATGGAGACCCTGGAGCCCGTGTGCGACCTGGCGGAGAGCTACACCCAGGACAGCGACACCGAGTGGACCTTCACCCTGAAGCAGGGCGTCAAGTTCCACAACGGCGATGACTTCACCGCCGACGATGTGGTGGCCAGCATCGAATACGCGCAGACCTTCCCCGCCAGCACCACCTACACCGGCGCCATCGCCTCTGTGGAGGCGGTGGATCCCTACACGGTGAAGATCACCACCGCGTCTCCCACTCCCAATCTGCTGTACGATCTGGCCTATCACTACAACTTCATCCTGCCCAAGAGCCTGATCGAATCCGGCAACGACTTCAGCGCCAACCCTGTGGGCACCGGCCCTTACAAGCTGGCGGAGTGGAACAAGGGCAACACCATCACCTTCGAGGCCTTCGATGAGTACTTTGATGAGGCCCGCAAGGCTTCCATCCCCACTCTGGAGTTTGCCATTATCCCCGAGGGCTCTACCCGCACCATGTCCCTGGAGTCCGGCGAGGTGGACTTCGTCTACTCCGTGGCCTCCTCCGACATCGAGCGGCTGCAGAGCACCGAGGGCATCTCCGTCACCGACGTGGTGAGCGTGGAGAACTTCTTCCTGTATCTCAACTGCGTGACCACGGACTTTGCCGATGAGAACCTGCGCAAGGCCATCGCCTACGGCATCAACCGGGAGGACATCGTGGCAGGCGCCCTGAACGGCTTCGGCACCCCCAGCTACTCCTGCGTCTCCATGGGCTATGCCGAATCCACGGATGAGAACGCCTACACCTATGATCCCGAGCTGGCCCAGCAGTATCTGGACGCCTGGGGCGGAGATCCCTCCACGGTCTCCCTGGACATCATCTGCAGCAATGACACCAAGACCGCCATCGCCACCATCATCCAGGCGGAGCTGGCAGAGCTGGGCATCAACGTCAACATCGAGGAGACGGACGACGCCACCTATCAGGCGGCCATGCGGACCACGGATCTGACCTCCGCCATCGTCTCCTGGTCTCCCGCCAACGCCATGACCTATGTCCAGCGGTTCCACTCCGACCGGCGCAACCAGACCCCCGCCTGCCTGGTGGATGAGACCATGGACGCCATGGTGGAGGAGATGAACGTCACCATGGACGACGCGGCCCGTTCCGAGATGATCACGGACATCATTGCCTATGCCAATGAGATCTGCCCCTTCGTGCCCATCTATCAGGTGAACTACTACCGCGCCTATAACAGTGCCCTGCAGAACGTGGTGTGCAGCGCCACCGGCTATGTGGACTTCTGCACCATGTCCTGGAGCTGAGCCCCGGATTCTGGAATTTCTGAAAGTCCCGGCCCCTCTGTGGGGCCGGGGCTGTTCGTAGTCACCTCTCCAAGAAAGGAGCGTACCCCCCTATGGCGCGATACATCGCAAAGCGTATCCTCTACATGATCCCGGTGCTTCTGGGCGTGACGCTGCTGGTGTTTTTCATCATGCATCTGGCACCCGGCAATGTGGCCGGCATGATCCTGGGCGAAAACGCCACCCCGGAGCAGATCGCCGCCCTGGAGCACGAGATGGGGCTGGACAGGCCCTTGCTGGTCCAGTACTTCGACTATCTGGTCGGCCTGCTCCACGGTGATCTGGGCACGTCCTACACCACAGGCTCCTCTGTCACCGGTGAGATCATGGCCCGCTTCCCGTACACCGTGCAGCTGACGCTGGTGGCCGCTGTGGTGTCCATCCTGCTGGCCCTGCCTCTGGGCATCCTGGCCGCGGTGAAGCAGAACACCTGGGTGGACAATGTCAGCATGGTGGTCTCTCTGATCGGCGTGTCCATGCCCATTTTCTGGCTGGCCGTGATGCTGATTCTGCTCTTCTCCCTGAAGCTGAATCTGTTCCCCGTATATGGCGCGGACTCCTGGAAGAGCATCGTGCTACCTGCCATCTCCCTGGGGTTCATGAACATGGCTTCCATCGCACGGACCACCCGGTCCTCCATGGTGGAGACCATCCGCCAGGACTATATCCGGACGGCCTATGCCAAGGGCCTGTCCCGGAAGACCATCATCATGCGGCATGCCTTCCGCAACGGCATGCTGCCTACCATCACCGTCATCGGCCTGGAGATCGGCCAGATGCTGGGCGGCTCCGTGCTGACGGAGACCGTGTTCGCCTGGCCCGGCGTGGGCCGGCTGATGATCCAGTCCGTGGAGGGGCGGGATACCCCCATGGTCATGGGCTGCATCATTCTGATGACGATCTGCTTCTCGTTCGTCAACCTGATCGTGGACCTGCTGTACGGTGCGGTGGACCCCCGTGTCCGCACCATGTACCGCTGAAAGGAGGGAGCCAACTATGAACAGCAGTGCAAGACCTGCCACATCTGAAGAACTGGACTTCCTCTCTGTCCAGAAAAACAGCCAATTCCGGGAGACGTTCCTCCGCCTGTGCCAGAACAAGGCCGCTGTGGCGGGCATGATCTTCCTGGTCTTTCTGATCCTGCTGGCCGTTTTCGCGGATTTGCTGTTTGACTACCAGACCACCTGCGTGGACCTGAATATCGCCGAGCGGCTCCAGTGGCCCTCTGCCGAGCACTGGTTCGGCACGGACCAGTTTGGCCGGGACCTGCTGGCCCGTGTGGTCCACGGCAGCCGGGTATCCCTGTCCATCGGCTTCATCGCCGTGGCCTTCGGCCTGGTGGTGGGCGGCATCCTGGGCGCCATCGCGGGTTTCTTCGGCGGCGCCGTCGACAATGTGATCATGCGCCTGTGCGACGTGTTCCTGGCGGTGCCCATGATGCTGATGGCCATCGTCATCGTGGCCGCCCTGGGCGCCAGCATGGTCAATCTGGTGATCGCCCTGGCCATCTCCTGCGTGCCGACCTTTGCCCGGATCGTCCGCAGCGCCGTGCTCAGCGTCCGGGACATGGAGTATGTGGAGGCGGCCCGGGCCATCGGCGTCAAGACCGGGCGGACCATCTTCCGCTACATCCTGCCCAACTGCATGGGTCCCATCATCGTCCAGACCACCCTGCGCATCGCCGCCACCATCTCCAACACCGCCGCCCTGAGTTTCCTGGGCCTGGGCGTGAAGGAGCCCCAGCCGGAGTGGGGCGCGCTGCTCTCCAGCGGCCGGGAGTTCATCCGGGACAGCGGATACCTGGCCACCATCCCCGGCGTGTGCATCATGCTGACCATCCTGGCGCTGAATCTGCTGGGCGACGGCCTGCGGGACGCGCTGGATCCCCGGCTGAAATAAGGAGGTGCCGCAATGAATCTGAATGAGACCCCTTACGCGCTGGAGATCGAGGACCTGTCTGTGGAGTTCCGTACCCGGGACCGGACGGTCTACGCCGTCAACGGCCTGGACCTGAAGATCCGGAAGGGTGAGACCCTGGGGCTGGTGGGTGAGACCGGCGCGGGCAAGACCACCACTGGGCTTGCCATCCTGAATCTGATCCAGTCCCCGCCCGGCGTGGTGACCCACGGCAGTATCTCCGTCAACGGCAGCTGCGTGCTGCGGATCGCCGAGCCGGAGACAGAGACGCCTGAGGAGGCGCCTGTTCCGGCGGAGAATGCCGGCACCGTGAAGCTGCAGAAGGAGACGCCGGCGGAGAAGGAGCCGGAGAAGCCCGCCAAGGCCATGCGCCGGAAGGACCAGAAGCCCCAGATCGCAGAGGCCATGACCGAAAAGGAACTGCAGGCCATGCGGGGCAAGACGGTGTCCATGATCTTCCAGGACCCCATGACGTCCCTGAATCCCGTGCTGACGGTGGAGCGCCAGATCTCCGAGGTCATCGAGAAGCATGAGAAGCTCTCCCGCAGCGAGGCGCTGGACAAGGCCCGGCAGATGCTGGAGCTGGTGGGCATCCCCGGCGAGCGGGGAAAGGAATATCCCCACCAGTTCTCCGGCGGCATGAAGCAGCGGGTGGTCATCGCCATGGCGCTGGCCTGCAACCCGGACCTGCTGATCGCCGACGAGCCCACCACCGCCCTGGATGTGACCATCCAGGCCCAGGTGCTGGACATGATGAAGAAGCTGCGGGAGCAGAACGGCACTTCCATGCTGATGATCACCCATGACCTGGGCATCGTGGCAGAGGTGTGCGACTGCGTGTCCGTGATCTACGCCGGCCGAGTGGTGGAACACGGGACACTGGAGGATGTGTTTGACCACACCCTGCACCCCTATACGAAGGGTCTGTTCAACTCCCTGCCCAACATGAAGGACCGGAAGGCCCGGCTGCAGCCCATCCCCGGCCTGATGCCGGATCCCAGCCGGCTGCCGGAGGGCTGTGCCTTTGCCGACCGCTGCCGCTATGCCACCGACCGCTGCTTCCATGAGCGGCCGGAGGTGCTCCACCGGACGGAGGAGCACACGGTGGCCTGCCACCTGTACACCCCGGAAAACATCCAGAAGGGAGGCGTCCTGGATCATGAGTGAACCGCTGCTCCGCGTTGAGCATCTGAAGAAGTATTTTAAGAGCGCCCGGGGCATGGTCCACGCTGTGGACGATGTCAGCTTCACCCTGGAGGCCGGCAAGACCTTGGGCGTGGTGGGCGAGTCCGGCTGCGGCAAGTCCACCCTGGGCCGGACCATCATCCGCCTGCAGGAGCCCACCTCCGGCAGTGTGTTTTTTGACGGGAAGGACGTCAGCAAGCTGAATCGCCAGGGACTGTGGGAACAGCGCCGCCAGATGCAGATGATCTTCCAGGACCCCTTTTCCTCCCTGAACCCCCGGATGACCATCAGCCAGGCCATTGAGGAGCCCCTGGCCCTCTACAAGATCTGCCCGGACCGGACCAGCCGCCAGAAGCGGGTGGCGGAGCTGATGGACACCGTGGGCCTGGCCCGCCGGCTGTACAACACCTATCCCCACGAGCTGGACGGCGGCCGCCGCCAGCGGATCGGCATCGCCCGGGCCCTGGCGCTGAATCCCAGGTTCATCGTGTGCGACGAGCCGGTCAGCGCCCTGGACGTCTCCATCCAGGCGCAGATCCTGAACCTGATGCAGGACCTGCAGAAGGAGTTCCACCTGACGTACATGTTCATCACCCACGACCTGAGCGTGGTGTATCACATCTCGGATGAGATCATGGTGATGTACCTGGGGCAGGTGATCGAGAAGGCCCCGGCAGAGAAGCTGTTTGCCAATCCGGTCCATCCCTACACCCAGGCGCTGCTCTCCGCCATCCCGGTGCCCAGCCTCCACGACCGGAGGGAGCGGGTGCTGATGACCGGGGAGCTGACCTCGCCCATCGATCCGCCGGCGGAATGCCGATTTTCCAACCGCTGCCGCTTTGCGACGGACCACTGCCGGGAGGCGGAACCCCAGCTGCTGGAAGTGGAGCCGGGGCACTTCGTGTCCTGTTTCCTGTGTGAAAGATAACGAAAAGAGGCATCGTACACATGTACACCTATGAGGACATCAAACTTCAGAACCAGCAGGACGCCTTCTCGGCCATGTATCTGTGCATCGCCAGGAGCGTCACGGACCTGTGCGGCCGCCGGGTGGGGGAGCGGATCCTGCGGGAGGCCTGCCGCCGGGCCGGCCGGGCCAGCGGTCTGCAGCAGCGGGAGCGCCTGCGCCAGGCCGGTGTCAAGACCAACCTCCACACCCTGTACCACTGCGGCCGGGACTTTGTGGAGGATCCCCGGGTCCGGGGCCAGGAGATCTTTGATGAGGAAGACCGCCAGATCTGGGAGATCTACACCTGCCCGCTGGCGGACTACTGGAACCGCCGGGACGGCGGGAAGCTGGGCAGCTTTTACTGTGAGGAATACCAGTACGCCCGGCTGCTGGCCTACACGGAGAATGTGGGGCAGCTGAATCTGTCCAAGGAGCTCACCTGCCCCCGGGACAACTTCTGCCGGTTCTCCCTGTTCTTCCGGGAGGCCAACATGAGCCGGGAACGGGCCAAAGAGGCCTTCGCCCACTGCGATCCCGGCTATGAGGCCCCCAAGGATCCGCCGGCGGATGTCTCCTTCGGCGAGGGGATCCGGGACATGACCATCTCCATTTACGCCAATATCCTGGAAACGGCCCGGGAGATCTGCGGCCGCGAGGGCGTCTGCGCCGTGGCGGAGGGGCTGAAGCGGTGGACGGCAGAGGCCCTTGCGGCCATGCGGGTCCAGGCGGACCACACCCTCTGCCCGCTGGACGCCGGGTTTGTGGAGAAGAATTTCCCCCTGCCCCTGGACGGAGCGGATCCGGCATGGAACGGCTATGAGGACGAGGCACGGGATCTGATGCGGCGGCTGGTGCTGGAGCCCATTGCCGCCGAGCTGGCTTGAGGAAGGAGGAAGACTGTCATGTATTCTTATGAAGAGCAGTGTGTCATGGACCTGTCTGACAATTACACCCTCCTCTACTCCTTCCTGGGCAGAGAGGTGCTGGACGCCTTCGGCGTGGAGGGCGAGCGGGCCTTCCGGGAGGGCACCCGCCGTTACGGCCGGGACCGGGGCCAGTGCTCCCGGGAAAAGCACCAGGCCCTGGGCGTGAAGATCAATATGAAGAGCCTCTTCTCCGTGGGCGGCGATCTGCCGCCGGACCCCCGGTTCCACCGGGAGCTCCAGGAGCTGAATCCGGAGGAGCGGGTGTCCCACACCTTGGTGTGCCCCATGGCGGACATCTGGAAGGCCTATGGGGAGCGGGCGATCGGCCGCATGTACTGCGAAGAGTTCCATCCCGCCTGCTACAACCACTACGCCTTTGACTACGGCCACACCAACCTGGCCAAGACGCTGACCCAGGAGAAGGACGAGTACTGCGCCTTCAATGTGGTGCTGCGGGCAGAAAATCTGCCGGAGGAGCTGAAGCCCCTCTGCTTTGCCGAATACGACCCGGGCTATGTGGAGCCGAAGGTGGAGGTGCCCAAGGCCAACGGCAAGCGGGGCTTCGAGACTTTGAGCATCAAGCTGTACTACTATCTGCTGGAGGCTGTGCAGGAGTCTTTTGGGGAGGAGGGCACGGCCGCCATTGCCCGGGGGCTGGAGAAGATGGCCCTGGACGGGGCCCAGCGTGCCAGAAACACCGCCAAGGCGTATGATCGGCCCTTTGACGAGCAGGTGGTCTATGACACCTACCCCCTGACCCTGGATCCCTCCAAGACGGATCTGTGGGAGGGCTATCGGGCCCACGGTGCCGTGGAGCTGTTTGAGCGCTGCTTCGTGCCGGTGGTCCGGACAGAGCTGGCAAAGGGGTGAGATGCCTGTGAGACCCGTCATCGGAATGATCACGGCCCCGAATCCCAAGCTGCTCCATGGCCGCCATCTCATCAACACCTCCTATGTCCGGGCGGTCATTGCCGCCGGCGGGACGCCGCTGCTGATCCCTTCCGACGGGGACGACGGACTGGCGGCAGAGTATCTGCCGCTGCTCCACGGCCTGCTGGTGCCCGGCGGAGAGGACGTGACCCCCGCCCTGTACGGGGAGGATCCCCTGCGCCAGGTCACCTTCATGAATGAGGAAAAAGACCGGATGGAGCTGGCGCTGATCCGCGGGGCAGTGGACCGGGGGATGCCGGTTTTCGGCATCTGCCGGGGCATCCAGCTGCTGAACGTGTGCTTCGGCGGGACGCTGTACCAGGACCTGCCGGCCCAGTATCCCGGCGTCCTGGGCCATGCCCAGGACATGGCCATCCGGGGCCAGCTGACCCACCGGGTGACCCTGGAGCCCGACTCTCTGCTGGAGAAGCTGCTGGGCGGGGAGCCCCTGTCTGTCAACAGCTATCACCACCAGGCTGTCCGCACGCCGGCCCCCGGCTTCACCGTCACTGCCAGAGCGGCGGACGGCGTCATTGAGGGCGTGGAGGACCCGGAGCGGAATCTCTATGCCGTCCAGTGGCACCCGGAGGATCTGGTGGAGAGCCATCCCCGCTTCCGGTCCCTGTTCCGCCATCTGGTGGAGCGGGCGGAGCAGTATGCGGGGCGCTGAAAGGAGCATATCATGGAAGAACTGATCTATCGGGACCGGCGGGGCACCAACAGCAACAAGTGGAACCACCTGACCGGCCGCTTCACCCGGGAGGGACTGCTGGGCCTCTGGGTGGCGGATATGGACTTCGCCGCTCCCGCCTGCGTGCGGGAGGCTTTGCGCCGGAAGGTGGACTTCGGCGTCTTTGGCTATGACACGGCGCCGGATTCCTATTACGAGGCGTTCATCCGCTGGGAGAAGACGTACCACGGCTATGCGGTCCAGCGGGACTGGCTGCGGTATTCCCCCGGCGTGGTGGCGGCCTTCAACTGGTTCGTCCAGCTGTTCACGCAGCCCGGTGACGGGGTGCTGGTCCAGACGCCGGTGTACTATCCGTTCCTGTCCGCCGCCACAGACAACGGCTGCCGGCTGATCTGCAGTGAGCTGGTGAACTCGGACGGGGTCTACACCATAGATTTTGCGGATTTCGAGCGGAAGCTGGCGGAAGAGCGGGTGAAGGTGTTTCTGCTCTGCTCTCCGCACAACCCGGTGGGCCGGGTGTGGCGCCGGGAGGAGCTGGAGCGCATGCTGTCCCTGTGCCGGCAGTACGGCGTCCGGGTGATCGCCGACGAGATCCACCATGACTTCACGTATGGTGAGCCCAGCCATATTCCCACTGCCACGGTGGGGGATCATGACGACATGCTGGTGACGCTGACCGCCCCCAGCAAGACGTTCAACCTGGCGGGGCTGAAGACCTCCGTCATCATTATCCCGGATCCGGAGCTCCGCAAGTCCTGGGATGCCTATACCGGAAAGCTCCATACCGACAGCGGCAACAGCTTCGGCGTCACCGCCGCCGAGGCGGCCTACACCGGCGGCCGCCCCTGGCTGGACCAGGTGCTGCGGACGGTGCGGGGGAACTACGAGATCCTTCGGACGGAGCTGCTGCCCCGGAAGCCGGATCTGCGCCTCTCTCCGCTGGAGGGGACGTATCTGGCGTGGCTGGATCTGGGGGCCTATGTACGGCCGGACCAGATGGTGGACGTGGTGGAAGGGAAGTGCGGCCTGGCCGTGGATTACGGCTCCTGGTTCGGCGGCAATGCGGCCACCCACATCCGCGTCAATCTGGCCACCCGGCCGGAGAACATCCGACAGGCGGCTGACGCGCTGGCCGAACATCTGTGACAGCTGCGGGGAGGCAGCTGTGCCGCAAAATTTCACAGGCGGTCCTGCCGCTGTCCCGCTTCTGCGGGGCAGCGGCTTTTTATGGAGGAGCGGCACACAAAAATGCAAACGTTTGATATTTGTGGCTGGAAAAACAGACGGATATGTAAAAACAAATTTATGAAATATATACAATAATTAGCTGATGAATTTTTATGATATTGACATTCAGAGCGGAAAGGGCCATAATTTATTCTGAACTCTGGATGAATTTTTCTCAATTTGTAGAAAACGTTTGCGTTATGGGAGGGGAATATCACCATGGAGCTGGAGGGCTCATTTGTGATACTGGCCGGTCTGGTTTTTGTATTCACCTATGTAAACGGCTTTCACGACGGATGCAATGTGGTGGCCACGCTCATCGCCAGCCGCGCCATGAAGCCCAAGATGGCCCTGGCCTGGGCTGCGGTGGTGGAGCTGCTGTCGCCCTTCCTGATCCTGGTGCTGGGGGCCAGCGTGTCTGATACCATCCAGAATCTGGTGGGGGAGACATATTACACCGGGGACGGAGCGGAGGAGACGGCATTGGCCTTTATCACCGGCGGCATTCTGGCGGCGATCCTGTGGAATCTCATCACCTGGAAATTCGGGATCCCGGCCTCGTCCTCCCACTCCCTCATCGGCGGCGTGGCGGGTGCCGGGCTGGCGGCCTTTGGCACCGGCGCCATCGCCTGGCGCTATTTCTGGGGGAGAGTGGTCCTGATGATCTTCCTGACGCCGGCGGTGAGTTTCTGCCTGGGCTTCTGCATCCTGAAGCTGCTGCTGCGGCTGACGCGCTGCGCCGGTGTGGGCGTCAACAAATTCTTTACATACGCCCAGTGGGTCAATATGACCTTCCTGGCGTTCAATCACTCGTTCAATGACTCCCAGAAATCCATCGGCATCCTTCTGATCCTGCTGGGCATCTATGGCGGGCAGACCCGGGAGATCCCGCTGTGGGCGATCTCCTGCGCGGCTGTGTGCCTGGCCTGCGGCATTGCCTTCGGCGGATTCAAGATCATCAAGACGGTGGGGACCGGGATCTACAAGGTCCAGCCCATCCACTCCTTCGCTTCCCAGCTGACGGCAGGATCTGTGATTTTGGGAGCGTCGCTGCTGGGGGCGCCGGTCTCCGCCAGCCAGATCGTATCCTCTTCCATCATGGGCGTGGGAGCGGCGGAGCGGTACAAGGCGGTGCACTGGATCGTAGCCAGGCGGATCCTGCTCTCCTGGTTCATCACCATCCCGGTGGCGGGCACACTGGGGGCACTGCTGTTCGTTCTGCTTTCGCAGGTGTTTTGATTTGGACAAAGGAGGATCTCGATATGCACAAGAGGGAAAGTCTCAACTTTTACAGTCTGCTGATCCGGCAGATGACAGTGATCCGGGAGGCGGTGGACGCACTCTGCCAATACTGCCGGGAGCCCACCCAGGAGCGGGGAGACTATGTCAAGACCAAAGAGAAGGAGGCGGACGCCGTCCGGCGGGAACTGGTGGAGGACATCAACCGCACCTTCATCACTCCCATCGACCGGGAGGACCTGTTCCGGCTGTCTTCCTCTGTAGATGACCTGGCCGATTATGCCTGGACCACAGTCAAAGACCTGCGCATCTATGAGATCCAGCCGGACGAACACCTGACGCAGATGGCGGGAACGCTGCTGCAGATGGCGGACGGCCTGCTGATCTGCATGGAGAATCTGGAGAAGAACCAGGCCCGGGTCTATGAGGAGGCCACCCGGGTCAAGAAGCTGGAGAATACGCTGAATGTTCAGTTCCACCGGTCCATCGCAGAGCTTTTCGCCTCCGACGATCTCAAGCGCATCCTGAAGTACCGGGAGATTTACAGCCATATGAACCACGCCTCGGACAAGGGGGACGCCAGCGCCGATATCCTGCTGGACATCATCGTGAAGTTCTGAGGAGATGAACGGGCCGCAAAAAAGCACCGCTGGAAAGCGGTGCTTTTTCATGTCCGGAAGGGAACGCATTGTCAGCCGTCCTCCTGGATGGAGCGGCAAGTGGAACGCTCCACAAGGCTGGGCATCAGGATCTGATGGACATAGCCCTGGGTCTCATGCTCGATCTTGTCCAGCAGCATCTCCACCGCCTGGATGGCCATGGCCTTCTTCGGCTGCTCAATGGTGGTGAGCTCGATCCGGGGAAGAGCTGTGGAGGGGATGTTGTCGAACCCGATGAGGGACAGCTGATCGGGGATGCGGATGCCGTGCTCGTCAGCGGCCTTCATGATGCCCAGCGCATTGGAGTCCGTAGAGGCGAAGATCGCCGTGTAGTCGATGGGCTTCTCGAACAGGGCCTTTGCCATCTGATATCCGTTTTCGATGGAAGAGCGGGGAAACTCACTGTGGAGGATCCGCTCCCGGAGACCGAACTTCTGACAGGCACGCTGGTAGCCCTCCGCCCGCAGGCGGTGAGTGGTGGAATCCCGGCAGCCGAAATAGAGGATCTCCCGGTGCCCCAGGCGGTAGAGGTACTCCGTCCCCAGAAAAGTCCCCCGGCTGTTGTCGATGGCCACATAGCTCTGGGGCTGATCCCGCAGGTTTTCACTGAGAAACACAGTGGGGACATCCTCGATATAGGCCGCGATATGCTCGTAGGTGATGGAGTTCTGAGGGACGACCAGGATGCCGTCCACCTGACGGCCCAGCAGCAGTTTGACCACATTGATCTCCTGCCGCAGATCCGGCCCGGAATCACAGAGCATGATGTTGTATCCGTGGGAGCGGGCACTCATCTCTGCATAATAGGCCAGCTGAGACATGAATTCGTTTTCGATGGCCGGCACCACAAGGCCGATCAGATCCGTTTTCTTTTTGACCATGGACCTGGCCACATAGTTGCCGGTATAGCCCATCTCCTCACACAGGCGGACGATCCGCTCGCGGGTGGCCTGCCCGATCTGATTGCTTCCGGACAGCGCTCTGGAAACCGTGGCGTAGGAGACTCCCGCGGTTTTGGCGACATCCTTTAAAGTGACCCGTTTCATATGCGCCTTTCCTCTCTGGTGGAATACCGGTGAAAACGCAAGCGTTTCCGATTCCAAATAAAAGAAGATTATAGCTGTAAGATTTGAATTCTTATATAAGAGAATATCTATTTTTATTCTTTCTGTCAATATATTTCATATGGATTTTACAAAATGTGCACCACAAGCCGCCATTTACAGCCGCCCGCCGGCGGAAGGAGACTCAGAACTGGGCTTGATAGAGCCTGGCATACAGCCCGCCGGCGGCCAGGAGCTCCTGATGCGTCCCGGCCTCCGCCACCCGGCCATCGGACATGACCAGAATCTGATCGGCGTTTCGGACCGTGGCCAGCCGGTGGGCGATGACAAAGCAGGTGCGGCCCTGCCGCAGCCGCTCCAGCGCTGCCCGGATCTGCTCCTCCGTCTCTGTGTCCACGTCGGAGGTGGCCTCGTCCAGGATCACCAGATCCGCCTGGGACAGGAAGCACCGGGCAATGGCCAGCAGCTGCCGCTGCCCCTTGGAGATCCCGGCCCCCTCGTCGGTGAGGACTGTGTCATAGCCCTCCGGAAGGGAGCAGATGAACCGGTGGATGCAGGCGGCTTTGGCGGCCTCGGCGATCTGCTCCCGGGTGGCGCCCGGCGTTCCGTAGGCGATGTTCTCCGCCACAGTCCCGCCGAACAGCCACGTATCCTGCAGCACCATGGCCATCCGGCGCCGCAGGCCGTCCCGGGTGTAGGCGGACAGGGGCAGGCCGTCCAGCAGGATGCTGCCTTCCTGGGGCGTGTAGAACCGCAGGAGCAGCGACACCAGCGTGGTCTTTCCGGACCCGGTGGGACCCACCACGGCGACCATTTTGCCGGCGGGGATCTCTGCGCAGAAGTCCCGCAGTACCGGCTGCCCGGGGATATACTGGAAAGAGATGTGCCGGAAGGACAGGTCTCCCCGTAGATGAGCAGGCTCCCGGGCCTCCGGCCCGTCGGCTGGTTCCGGCGGCTCGTCCAGCAGGTCCAGGATCCGCTCGGCAGCGGCCACAGAGGCCTGCAGATCACCCAGCAGGTCGGCCGCCTCCCGAATGGGGCCGGAGAATTTCCGGGAGTACAGCACAAAGGAGGACAGAGTCCCGAAGGAGAGGCTGCCGCCCAGATACAGCATGGCGCCGAAGACGCTGATGGCTGCCAGGGAGAGGTTGTTGATGAAGTTGACGGAGGGGCCCAGTGCGGCGCTGGCGCAGTCCGCCTCGTAATACGCCTGGGATGCCTGGTCGTTTCGGGCTTCAAACTGGCGCTGGTCCGCTGCCTCCACGCCGTAGGTGCGGATGGCCCGCTGACGGCCGATGCGCTCTTCCGCAAAACCGTTCAGAGCGCCCAGTTCCCGGGACCGCCGGCGGAACAGCGGATGCATCCGTTTCATCTGCACGGAAGTCAGCAGGATGGAGAGGGGGACGGTGACGAAGAACACGACGGACAGCGTGGGGGACAGCCACAGCAGCATGACAAAGGAGCCCGCCACTGTCAGAACGCTGGTGCAGATCTGCAGAAGATCTGTGGAGAGGGAGGTGTTCACCGTGTCCACATCATAGCAGATGCGGCTGATCAGATCTCCGGAGGGGTGGGTGTCGAAATACTGGACCGGCAGCTCGGTCATCCGCTGGAAGGCGGCCTTCCGCAGATCGTAGGACACCGCCTGGCCGATCTGGATCAGCCGGGATGAGACCAGATAGTTCAGGGCGGCCGCCAGCAGACAGCAGGCGGCCATGCCGCCGCAGCTGCGCAGCACGCCGGAAAAGTCCACATGACCGGCCTTCAGCCCGATGGCGTCCACCGCCCAGCCGGAGAACAGAGGCAGTGCCAGCGTCAGCAGATTGGCCAGCACCAGCAGAAGCGCCGTCAGCAGCAGGGACAGGCCGTGGGGGCGCAGGAAGCGCAACAGCCGCAGCAGGGTGTGTCGTCTGCTCTGCTTCATACCGCCTCGCCTCCCATCTGCAGCTCTGCCATTTTCCGGTAGCGGGGAGCGGACACCAGCAGGTCCTGATGGCGTCCGCTGGCCATGATCCGGCCGTGCTCCAGCACCAGAATGCAGTCCGCATCCCGCACGGAGGCCACGCGCTCCGAGATGATCACCAGGGTGGTCCTGGGGAAGTCCCGGCGCAGCGCCGCCCACAGCCGGGCGGCTGTCTGATAGTCCAGGGCGCTGTCGGCGTTGTCCAACACCAAGATCTCCGGCCGGCCGGCCCGCGCCCGGGCGATCAGCAGTCGCTGCCGCTGGCCGCCGGAGAGGTTGGCGCCCCGCAGCTCCAGAGGGGTGTCCAGCCCCTGGGGGAGGCGGGAGACGAACTCCCGGGCCTGGGCGGTGTCCACGGCGGCCTCTACATCCTGTCGGGGGAGATCCCGCAGAAAGGCGATGTTTTCATAAATGGTCCCGGCGATAAGGCTCTGGCTTTGAAAGGCGACGCCGAACCGGTCCTGCACGGCCCGGGGCGTCTGGCACCGGACGTCCTGCCCGCCCACCCAGACGACGCCGCTGTCTGCGTCGTAGAGCCGCAGGAGCAGGGAGACCAGTGTGGTCTTGCCGCTGCCGGTGGGACCCAGAATGCCCAGCGTCTGCCCTTTCTGCAGGGTGAAGCTCACATCCGCAAGGTCCGGCTCTACCCCGTGGTAGGAAAAGGTGGCCCCCTCCATCCCCAGGAGTTCTGGCCGGCGCGCATCTGCGCCGGAGAGGGACTGGGTCGGAGGTTCTTCCAGGACCTGGCGGATCCGGCGGGCGGAGGCCACGCCTTTGCTGATCCGGACAAAGACCTTGGCGATGCCCAGTGTGGCGCTCTGGATCAGGGCAAAATAGGTCAAAAACGCCACGATCTGTCCGGCGGGCATGGCACCGGCATTCACCTGGACGGCCCCCACCAGCACCACCAGGGTCAGCCCCAGGTTCAGCAGGAGATCGGTGATGGGATTGGTCAGTGCCATCACACGGCCGGCCCGCTCTTCAGCGGCCCTGTCCCGCCGGTTGGCCTGCTCAAACCGGTCCTGTTCCCGCCTCTGGCTGGCCAGAGCTTTGATGACGCGGACACCGGCGGCATTTTCCCGCAGGATGCGGACCACGGTGTCCACGGCACTTTGGGCCTCTCCGTAAAAGGGGACGCCCCGGCGGGTCACCAGGAAGATGGTCAGGAAGGTCAGCAGGCTGACGCAGAACTGCACCAGCGCCAGGACGGGCTCCAGCAGAAAGGTCAGGGTCAGACCGCCCAGCACCAGCATGGGGGCGCGTACGCCGCCACGCTGGATCTTGTCGAACATCTGATGGATGTTATAGGTGTCGTTGGTCAGCCGGGAGACCAGGGAGGAGGCGGAGTAGCGGTCCGCCCGGGCGCAGGGCAGGTGCTGGATCTGATGGTACAAGTCCCGCCGCAGATCCCGGGTCATCTCCATGGATACCCGTGCCGCCATGCGGTTGGCCAGGATGTTGCCGGCCGCCGCGCCGAAGGCCAGCACCAGCATCAGTCCGCCGGTCCGCCAGATGGCAGGCAGATCCCGGGCCGGGACCAGAACGTCGATGACGTTGGCCAGCAGCAGGGGGAGGATCAGCTCCAGAACGGCGGCGGAAAACTTGATGAGCACGCCGCAGGCGGCCCGCCCGGCATAGGGGCGGAGGTATCCCAGAACTGTTTTCATGCCATCGCCTTCTTTTCGGAGAGAGTCTGGACCGGAGAAAATGTCCCGTCCTCTTGCAGGTTCACACAAAAGCTCCTATACTACAGATAAATCGAACGCGGCCCTGCAGGGCGCGCGGCTGCGGCGGAAGACCGCCGGAAAGGAAGCGAACGGACAGATGAAAAGACCGTTGATCTTGGCCCATCGCGGTTTCAGCGAACAGTACCCGGAGAACAGCCCGCTGGCCTTTCAGATGACCGTGGACCGGACAGAGGCAGACGGCTTTGAAAGCGACGTCCACATGACCCGGGACGGCGTTCCGGTGATCATCCACGACGACACTGTGGACCGCACCACCAATGGCACCGGCTTCGTTCGGGATCATACCTATCAGGAGCTGCTGGAGCTGGACATCGGCGCCTGGAAGTCTCCGGCGTTTGCAGGACAGCACATCTGGACGCTGGATCAGCTGCTGGACTTCTGCCGGGAGACGGGCAGGCTGCTGAACCTGGAGCTGAAAAACGACTTCTTTTTCTACGAGGGGCTGGAGCAGCGGGTGATCGATGCGGTGACCAGCCGCCAGATGCAGGAGCAGGTGTTCGTCTCGTCATTCAACCATCTCTCCATGCAGAGGTTCAAGACGCTCTGCCCGGAGATCCGGACAGGACTCCTGTACGACAAGCCGCTGCTGCACATGGACCGCTATCTGGACGGCTCCAATGCGGACTGCATCCATCCCCGGTACCGGCTCCTCCAGAACCTGCCGGAGCTGACGGATCTGTTTCATGAGCGGGGAATGGAGATCCACACCTGGACGGTCAATGAAGAGGCGGATATGCGGGATATGATCGCCCGCGGTGCGGACGGGATCATCACCAACCGGCCGGACCGGCTCTGCCGCGTGGCAGAGGGCCTCTGCTGCTGAGCAGAGCCGTTTTCAAAGAACAGCACGAGGCTCCCCGGCTCCAGTGAGCCGGGGAGCCTTTGCCAGGCGGACCGCCCGCAGCGGAGGCGGCCGGATCGTGCGGTGTACGTTTATGGATGCGGAGCCAGCCGGGGGTTGATCTCATCCAGCCAGGTGACCAGGTCCCGCAGGTCCCGGACCACCGTGTCCGGCTGGAACACGTCCCGGGACAGTCCCACGTCCTTCTGTTCAGAGAGGAAGGAGCGGATCTGGACTGCCTTGGCAAAGCCCACCTGCTTGGGGCCGATGATGTCCCGGGAGACGGTGTCGCCCACATAGACGCATTCCTCCGGCCGGGCCTGCATCTGCCGCAGGGAGATCCGGAAGATCTCCGGATGGGGCTTGCGGTAGCCGGTGACGCTGGATACGGTCACATCCTCCATGAAGGAACGGATGCCGTACGCCTCCAGCATGTTGAACACATTGTACAGGGAGGCGTTGTTGGAGATGACGCCCAGGCGGTAGCCGCGGTCCTTCAGGGCCTGCAGCATCTCCCGGGCATCGGGGCGCAGCTCCCGGTGGTAAAAGGTCACCTCATAGGTGTTGGCCAGTTCTTCCGTGATGGGCAGCAGCTGCTCCCGGTCAAAGGCGAAGTCCCGCAGATACCAGTCCGGCCAGATCTCCTCCGGCTTTTTCTCCAGCATGTTGCCCTCGCTCCACTGCTTGTAGGCCTTCACTCCGCTGAAGAGCTTCTCCCAGAAGATCTCCTGCGGGCAGCCGGGATCCAGGCCGTGGTCCCGCAGGATCTCCAGGAGCTTCCGGGCGGCCTCCTGCTGAGTCTCTTTGTTGTACCAGATATCCTCCAGGGTCCCGCCCATATCGAATAGGACTGTTGTCAGCATCAGGATTCGCTCCCTTTCCGTACGTTTGTTTTCGTTTGCAGATGGTGTCAGACGGCGCTGTCCCCGTCGTCCCCGTAAAGCAGCATGGCGTCTTCTTCCGGGGAACGCCGGGACGCGGCCGCGGCAGACGGCGGCGCAGCATGAACAGCAGGGCTGCCGGAAGTCCCGGCCGCCTCCCGGATCTCCTCGCGTAGCGTCTTTGGCTGCGGCAGGGGATGGGTCTTTCTCAGCTTGAGGTACAAAGGCCATGCAGCGGCATTGCCCACCAGGGCCGGGGCGAGGCCGTACAGTGTGATCAGCGGCAGCATCATATCACGCCGGCTGTCCTCCATCAGAAATGCGGCCACGTAGAACATGACCAGGACCACCGCCAGCCCCACGAAGCCGAACAGGGCCACGCGCTTATCTTTCAGCAGGAACAGCAGCCCGCAGAGGGCGGTCCCCGCAAGGGAGATGATCAGCGCGTGCGCCACGTTGGTGGCGGCGGGGCTGGACAGCGCCACATGCCGGTACAGCGGCTCTGCCAGCAGGGCATACAGCACACCGTAGACGCAGAGAAACAGCACGGTGGCGAAAAATCCGGCAATGGCGATGGGGCTCTTCCGCCGGTGGTTCTTATCGACAAACAGACTCATGGGCAGCTCCTTGTATGATAAAGCCGATTGAGATGGGAGGCCGGCGGACGGATATCCGTCCGCCGGCCCTGGAAACGCATCAGGGAGGACAGTCGCGGTGATCAGCCGAGCATCTGCCAGAAGTCACGGACCGTGTTGTAGGTCACGTAGATCTCGTCGGGATCGAAGGGAGACACGTTCAGCTCGGAGTAGGGAGTGGATCCCTCGGCGGGCTCGATGTCGTCCCGGACGGGCCAGCCGCCCAGGGTGTTGAAGGGCTCATAGCCGCTGGTGTCGCCGTCGATGCCGCCCATCATGAAGCGGATCAGCAGCTTGGCGGCGGCGGGATGCTCACAGCCCTCCACCACGTACAGGGTGTTGATGGCGGGGATGCCGGTGGTGGGATACAGATTCACGGGGGCCAGGACCCAGCCGTTGTCCTCGTTCTTGCGCAGCTTGGAGGAGGCAGAGAAGCCCACGGGAGGATCGGACTGACCGGGCGTGCCCACGGCCTCGGCGATCTCGTCAGAGGAGGAGGTATAGATGGGCTCATTGTCGTGCAGGCGCTTCAGGAACTCATAGCCGGCGTTCTCGCAGCCGTCGGAGAGGACCAGGGCTTCGCCGTACAGCTCCTCATAGGCGGCGGCCAGCTGATCGGGCACATCGCCCACGCAGAAGCCGGTGATCCAGGAGCCCCAGGACAGGTTATCCAGCGGGTTCTGCATCAGGATCTTGCCCTTCCACTGGGGTTCGGTCAGCTGCCAGATGTTGGTGATGGGAGAGCCGTCGGGATAGGCCTCAGCATTGTAGAACAGCTGGGTCAGCTCAATGTACAGGGGAGTGGCGGTCTCCGTGTAGCTGGGGTCGATGTGAGAGAAGATGTCGGCGGGCTGATACAGATAGAAGATCTTGTTCTGCACGTATTCGTTGTACAGGGAGCCGTCCTGGTCCTTGATGTGGACCACATCCGCCACGTACTGGCCGGCCTCGTGCTCACGGGTGACCTTTTCCAGCAGCTCGTTGGTGGAGATATCGAAGGCGGTGCACTTGATCTCAGGATACTTGGCCATGAAGGCCTCGGCCACCTTGCCGCAGCGGGAGGAGATGGAGTACAGCGTGACCTCGCCGCCCTCCGCGATGGCCTGTTCATACAGTTCCTCATCCGTCTCGTCTGTGGCATAGATGTTGGCGGTCTCTTCCCACTCTGTCAGACCGCTCTCGCTGGTGTCGTCGGCGGCCCCGCCGTCGTCCGACCCGCCGCCGCAGCCGGTGACAGTGAACAGCATCGTAGCGGCCAGCAGAAGGCTCAATAGCTTCTTGTGCTTCAACATGATTCTTTTCCTCCTTAATCATTCTTCCGCGGGTTCTTATCACAACGGCACAGGCCGTCAGGATACCAGGGAATGGGATTTGCAGATGCAGGAAAGAGATGGCTGTCTCAGCGGCAGTATTTGATCAGGTTTTCGGACTTGGCATCAAAGACGTTGATCTTCCGGGGATCAAAGGAGAGATACACGACTTCGTCGCCGCCGTAGTGGGTGGAGCCCAGTTCCTTTACTGTGATGAGCTTTTCGCCGACCCGCACGGCCACCAGCGTCTCGGAACCGGCGGGCATGCCGGCGTAGACGTGGGCCTCCACCTGCTCCGGAGACGTCCGCTCCCGGGAGATGGAGATCTGTTCCGGCCGGATGCCCAGGATCAGATCGTACTTGCCGGAGGTGGGGGCGTTGTCCGTCATGTCCTCCTTGGGGAAGATCAGCCTGCCCATGATGCCCTCCGCCTCAAGACCTCCGGCGTCGATGGTGCCGGCCGCCTGGATGAAGTTGATGCTGGGGTTGCCGATAAAGTCCGCCGTATACAGGTTGCAGGGGTTGTCATACAGCGCCAGGGGCTTATCCACCTGGACCAGCTCGCCCTCCCGGAACAGGGCGATCTTGGTGGACATGGTCAGGGCCTCCACCTGGTCGTGGGTCACGTAGATGATGGTGCTGCCGGTGTCGTGGTGCAGGCGCTTCAGCTCGGACCGCATATCCACCCGGAGCTTGGCATCCAGGTTGGACAGGGGCTCATCCAACAGCAGCAGCCGGGGCTCCGACACGATGGCACGGGCGATGGCCACCCGCTGCTGCTGGCCGCCGGAGAGCTCCGTGGGGTACCGCTTGGCGTACTGGCCGATCTGCATCCGGTCCAGGGCGCTGGCAACCATCTTCTCGATCTCCGCGGGGGGGATCTTCTTGATCTTCAGGCCGAAGGACACGTTCTCAAACACCGTCATGTGGGGCCACAGGGCGTAGGACTGGAACACCAGGTTCAAATTCCGCTGGGACGGGGGCGCGTAGTACGCCTCGGCGGCGTTGACGATCTCCTTGCCGTCCATGTAAATGAAGCCGTTCTGGGGCTTTTCCAGGCCGGACACCACACGCAGCGTGGTGGTCTTGCCGCAGCCGGAGGGGCCCAGCAGCGTCATGAAGTCGCCGTCCTCGATGGTCAGGTTCAGGTCTTTCAGCACGTGGTTCTTGCCGTAGAATTTATCGATATGCTTTAATTCGATCTTGCTCATCTTCGTCGTCTCCTCTCAGTTCTCTGTCCGCGTCAGCCTGCCATGCTCTTTGCCAGGTCTGCCTTGCCGGAGAGATTCGCGATCGCGTACACCAGGAACACGATGGCGAACATCACGATCGCCACACAGTTGGATGCCTGGGGCGAGTTGCCGTTTTGATAGGTAAAGGCCAGATACGGCAGCGTGGAGGTGGTGGGGGTCATGATCAGGATGATCAGATCCAGCTCCTTCATGATGGAAACAAAGATCAGCATGAAGCCGGAAATGAAGCCGCCCTTGGACAGGGGGAACACGATCTTGACGAACCGGCGGAAGAAGCCGGCGCCCTCGATGGTGGCCGCCTCCTCCAGCTCGCCGCTGATCTGCAGCATGTTGGAGGTGCCGGCGCGGGCCGCGAAGGGCAGGTGCTTCACCACAGACACCAGCGTCAGCAGGGCGAAGGTCCCGTACAGGGCGGGGACAAGAGTCACGCCGAACAGGGTCTGGGGCTTGGAGAACATGGACAGATAGATGCCGCCGAAGGCCACGGACGGGATCAGGTAGGGAATGAACACCAGCTGCTCCACCAGCTTGCCATGGAGCTTGCCGCGGCCCTTGGCCGTGATGTAGCCCAGCAGCTGGCCGAAGATGGTGCCGAACACGCCGTTCACCAGCGTCAGCCGCAGGGAATTCAGCAGGGAGTTGATAAAATCTTCATTCTGAAAGATGCCGGGCATGCCCTCCATGATCTTCGGGTCCGGGTCGCCGATCCAGTAGTGGAGGGTGAAGTTCTCCAGGGAGTAGATGCCCTCTTTCAGCATGCAGCTCTCCAGGATCAGGATGACGATGGGCATGATGAGGCCAACGGCGAAGAACGCCAGCAGCACCACGGTGATCACCGGCTTGCCGACTTTCCCCAAACCGATCAGGGTGGAGCGTCCGCCCTTGCCGCCGATGGTGGCGTAGGACTTGCGGGAGCCGATGAGCTTCTGGTTGATGAACACGGCGATGGAGGCGATGATGATCATCAGGATCGCCATGGCAAACGCCGTCTGGGTGTTCTGGGACTTGCTGTTCATGTACAGCTGGCTGGACAGGGTGTAGTACTGCACCGGAGAGCCCAGGTAGTTGATGGTGCCGAAGGTACCGATGGCCTTGGAGAAGGTCAGGATCACCGCGGAGAGGATGGCCGGCAGCACCAGAGGCAGCGTGATCCGGCGGAGGATCATGGCCTTGCCGGCGCCCTGGATCTCACCCATCTCCTCCAGCTCGGAGTTGATGGAGTCCAGTGCCGACGACACCAGCAGATATGTATAGGCGTAATAGTGGAGCGTCAGCACGATGATGATGGCGATGGGGCCGTAGGCCAGCCACTCCGGCACGTCCAGCCCCAGGGATGCCATGAAGCCCGGTGCGCCGCCGAGGCGGGAAGTCTTGAACATGGACAGCCAAGCCTGAGATTTGCACCAGGAAGGGATCATGTAGGGGATGATCACTGCCAGGGAGAAAAACTTCTTGAAGGGCAGATCCGAGCGGACCATCAGCCATGCCAGGATGGATCCCAGCAGGATGGCACACACGGAGACACATACGCCGATGGTCAGGGAGTTGATCAGCGGCTTGATCAGCATGGTCCAGGACAATTCGCTGGCCAGGAGCCGCTGCCAGTAATACAGCGTAAACGTTCCCACGTCATCCATGGTACCGCCCACGGCCCGCAGATCCCGCTGGGCCAGCTCGAAGGTAGTTGTGATCATGTCCAGCAGCGGCAGAACGATCAGATAGACCAACAGGACGATGGCGACCAATACGATGATGTTGTAGGGATTGGTCACCACGGCCTTGATCTGATTCTTCAGCCGCCGGCTTTTTGAATACGTTTGCTCTTGTGGTTTCATCTTCCTCTTGCACCCTCTCTCCTAACTGTTTGCTGTTTACAAATGTTTCGCAAGCGTTTTCGTTTCCTCTTATTACTAAAGATACCCCTCAAAAATGTTTTTGTCAATAATGCTCTTTTAATTTAGAAGAATAAACAAATATTTGTATATTTTTCTGTGAAAAAAGATTAGAGAACTTGCGCATTCTTTACATAAAACGCCCTGTTCCTGCAAATTTGTTCGCAAACGTTATCCTTTTCGCGCAGAAAAAGCACCATCAATAGAGGGCACCGGCCCCGTCGACCAGAGCGTCATAGGCCAGCTTCACCTTTTCATAGTTCCGGTCCCGGTCCAAGGCGATCCCCCGGCCGACCCCGTCCACGATGCGGCCCGTGCCGATCTCTGCCAGCTGCTGCTCCAGCTCCGCCAGCAGAGCGGGGGCGGAGCCGGGCTCTGTGGAGCGGCCGTCGAAGATGATATGGAGATATACGTCTGCCAGTCCCTGCTCCTTCGCCGTCCGGCAGATGGCCAGGGGATAGTCTATGGAGCCGTGGGAGGACTTGCGGCTCAGATACGCCAGCAGATGCAGGGCAGAGCCGTTGCGCTTGGCGTGGTCGATGGCCTGCAGAAAGACCGGATTGTGCTGGAAGCTGCCGTCCCGGATGGCGGCGTCCAGCCGGACGTCGTCCTGGGGGACGCAGCGCCCGGCACCCAGATTGGTGTGACCGGCCTCGGAGTTGCCGGCTTTTCCGCTGCCCAGGCCCACAAATTCGCCGGAGGCGTGGAGCTGGGACCAGGAGGGGCACTCCGCCAGCAGACGATCCCAGTCCGGCGTATCCGCCAGGTGGATGGCGTCGCCGCTGTCGCCGGTCCCCAGGCCCCAGCCGTCGCAGATGATCAGCAGCATCTTTCGGTCAGGTCCCCAGGCATGGCCTTCCGCCAGAGAGCGGCCCGTCATCTCCGGCGGCTGGGGGACGCCCATCACGTCGAGGACTGTGGGGGCCACGTCGCACAGAGAGCCGTCCCGCAGGGAGACCGGCGCCTTCTGCGCCGGATCCAGCAGCAGGAAGGGGACCAGATTGGTGGTGTGGGCGCCGTCCGGCTTGCCGGAGGCGGTGTAGAGCTTTTCGATGTTCCCGTGGTCAGCGGTGATAGCCACCACATAGTTCTGCGCCAGCGCGGCCTTTACCACGGCACCCAGATGGCGGCTCACGTGGCCGCAGGCCTCCAGCTTGGCGGCGGTGTTCTGGGTGTGGCCGATCACGTCGCCGTTGGCGAAGTTGGTGACAATGAAGTCGTACTTCCCCAGCGCCCGGGTCACGGTCTCCGCCACCTGGGGCAGGGACAGCTCCGGCTTTTGGTCGAAGTCGATGCCCTTGGGCGAGGGGATACACACATCATCCTCACCGGGGAAGGGACGATTCTCGCCCCCGTTGAAGAAAAAGGTGACATGTGCGAATTTTTCAGACTCCGCACAGTGGAGCTGGGTCTTTCCGGCCTCTGACAGCACCTGCGCCAGCGGCCGTTCCACATGGGCAGGGGCGAAGGCCACGGGCAGGTCCTTGAACTTGTCGTGATACAGGGTCAGGATAGCGAAGTACAGATCCCGCAGGGACCGCCGTTCCACCGGCGTGAAGTCCGGCTGGGTGAAAAGCTCCGTCAGCTCCACCTCCCGCTCGCCCCGGCGGCAGCAGAAGATGACGGCGTCATGGTCCCGGATGCGGCCCACGGGGACGCCGTGCTCCGTCAGGACCATCGGCTGCAGATGGTAGTCGTCCTGCCCGGCCTCATAGGCCCGCCGGACGGCCTGGGCCAGCTCTGCGCCGCCTCGGTCAGATGCAGACATGAAAGATGCCTCCTCTCAGTTCAGCGCCGGCAGCAGATCCAGCAGCTCCGTGAACTGGGAGATGACTGCGTCCGGACGGTTTTCCTCCGTAAATACCACGGGATGCTTTTTTTCCGGGGAGCGGAAAATGACATTGCAGCCGATCCCGGCCTCCTTGGCGCCGGTGATGTCCCGCTTGATGTTGTCCGCTACGGAGACACATTTGCCGGGCTCCACGCCAAGCTCCCGCAGAGCAATCCGGTAGATCTCCGCGCCGGGCTTGCGGAGATGGCAGACGGAGGACAGGACCACGCTGCTGAAATAGGGATCCAGCCGGTCCTCCTCCAGCCAGTCGGGGACCTCATGCTCGCCGATCAGGTTGGAGACGATGCCCAGCCGGTAGCCCCGGGCGTGCAGGGTCTCGATGACCTCTCTGCCGCCGTCCACCAGCACACGGCGACCCTTGGCCTGCCGGTACTGGAAGGAGAGCTCGTGGCAGACCTGGGAGATGCGGACAGGATCATAGTCCGGCAGCAGCCACCTGCGCCACAGCTCTTCGTCTCCGGACTCCTTGTTTTCCGCCAGCGCCCAGCGGCGGTAGTCCTCATAGCGATCTTCCACCAGCTGATAGAACGCCTCCACATCCAGAGTAGTGCCTGCGATCTCCGCCATTTTCCGGCGGGCATGCCGCATATAGGGCTCATCCTCCAGAGCGATGCGCAGGGTGCCGCCCAGATCAAAGATCACGGCTTTGTAACGGGATTCCGCATTCATAAGGCTCCTCCTTGCTTTTTGATTTCATCAGGGTCGAAAACAGACGCATCGGCAGCGCGGGCCTCAGAGAAGGCCGTGGGTCGGTTTTGACAGATTGTGCAAACGTTTACGATACTTCGTATTTTATGATAGTTTCTTTTTGCCCCATTTGTCAATGCTGGAAATGTCAAAGTTTACCCCAAACTTTTGGCTTTGTGACCAAAAACAGGATGGGCCGCGGGCCAGGACAGCGTATTGACATCATGTCAGACGCAGGCGTATAATATCACTTGACATGATGTCAACGAGTGGATGCGAACAGCATCCTGTGGTGGCCGGCTGCGTTCAGAAGAAGGCGGCCGGCACCGGACCGGCCGGGGACTCCGGCCCTCCCAAAGGGGAAGGGCTGCGGCGGCTCCGGACGGAGATCCGCAGAGATTTGGCGGCAGCTGCCGGGATCGGAAGGGGAGCGCGTATGGATCAGGAATTCCAAGCTGTCCTGCGGGAGCATCTGGCACGATATCCGCTGATGCAGCCCCAGGACTGCGCCAAGCTGGCGTATCAGAGCGCACTTGGCCCGGCGCACACCCTGGCGGAACGGGAGCAGGTCCTGCGGGGCCTGCTGCAGGAGTGGAGCCGGATCCCGGCTGACAGCCGGCCCCGTCCGCCGGAGAAGATCGGCAACGGACTGTGCCGCCTGTATCTGGCGGGGACGGACCATCTGCCCCTGGCGGCGCAGCTGGCAGCGGATCTGCTCTGCATGACGGCGGAGCGGTGCCAGGGCACACCGGCAGATCTGGAAGCGGGGCTGGCGGTGCTGGAGGCGGCGGAGCTGCCTGGCATGGCGGCCTGGCTGGCGGAGTACCGCGGTCAGGGCTGTCCGCCGGTCCATCACTCCGCAGCCTACCGGGAGGCATACCATCCCCATTACCGGGTGATGCGGACGGCATACGGTGGCTGTTTCCCGGCTCTGCTGCAGATCGCGGTCCTGGCCGGGAGAGGTGCTCCGGCGGTGGTGGCCATCGACGGCCGCTGCGGCAGCGGAAAGACCAGCCTGGCAGAGCTGATCCGGCAGCTTATCCCCTGCAACGTGGTCCATATGGACGACTTCTATCTGCCGCCGGACCTGCGGGCGGAGAACTGGACGGAGATTCCCGGCGGGAACATGGACTTTGCCCGCTTCCTGCGGGAGGTCCTGATCCCGGCGGAGGCGGGGGAGCCGGTCTGCTACCGGCCCTTTGACTGCCGGAGCGGGACCCTGGGCGTTCCGGCGGCGCTGCCGCCCCGGAGCCTGACGGTGGTAGAGGGCAGCTATTCCCAGCATCCGCTGCTGTCCGCCCGGTATGACCTGAAGCTGTTTCTTACCTGCGGTCCGGAGGTCCAGCGCCGCCGCCTGGAGCGGCGGGAGGGCGGTCACTTCGCCGCCTATGAGAGCCGCTGGATGCCGCTGGAAGAGCGATACTTTCAGCAGTGCGGGCCGGAGAACGGCAGCGACCTGGTGATTGACACCAGCGCCTTTTTCTGATTCAAGGCCCACAATGGAATCTCCCGGCCAGAAGGCCGGACATCCACTCCAATGACCCATGCAAAAACTCCGGAAAAAAAGCCAGAAGGCTGGTACAGCGCCAGAAGGCGCCGTGACAAGACTTTTTGAGAAGGAGTTATTCCCTATGAAACACAGCAAACAGATTCGTGCCATGGTCCTGTCCGCCATGTTCCTGGCCCTGGGCCTGGTCCTGCCCTTCTTTACCGGACAGATCCCCCAGATCGGCGGGATGCTGCTGCCCATGCACATCCCCGCCTTCCTCTGCGGGCTGATCTGCGGCTGGCAGTTCGGCGTGGTGGTGGGCTTTATCATGCCGCTGCTGCGGATGGTGCTCTTCGGTATGCCGCCGCTGATGACGGCGGTGGCCATGGCCTTTGAGCTGGCTGCCTATGCCGGCATCGCCGGATTTTTGTACAGCCGCTCCCGCTGGCAGTGCGTGGTGGCCCTCTATCGTTCCCTGATCGCCGCCATGATCGGGGGACGGCTGGTCTGGGCCGCCGTGCGGGTGGTGATGACCGGCGTGGCCAGCGTGCCCTTCACCTGGCAGATCTTCCTGACGGAGGCGCTGGTGAACGCAATTCCCGGCATCATTCTGCAGTTGATCTTCATCCCCGCGCTGATGGTGGCGCTGGACCGCACCGGCATGGTGCACTTCCGCCGGGAGCGGGCGGAGGTCCGGGCAGCCGGAAAGTGAACAGGACCCAGATCCGTATCACAGCAGGTGCCCCGCCGGTCTGCCGGCGGGGCACCTGGCGTTTGATCCGGAAAAAGGCATTGACAAACCGCTGGATCTCCTATATAGTTAGTGTAAACTAACGAAACATTCAGAATAAAAGAGGAAAAGGAGTGCTGGCATGGAAGCGGTCTATGGTCTGCTGCTCCCCTTTCTGGGGACCACTTTTGGCGCGGCGTGCGTATTTTTTCTGAGAAGGGACTTATCGGATGGGATCCAGCGGGGCCTCACCGGCTTTGCGGCAGGGGTCATGACGGCAGCGTCCATCTGGAGCCTGCTGATCCCGGCCATCGACCGGTCGGCGGAGTTGGGGAAGTGGGCGTTCCTGCCGGCTGTCACAGGCTTTTGGATCGGCGTTTTGTTCCTGCTGGCCCTGGACCATATCATTCCCCATCTCCACCGCAGCAGCGGCCAGCCGGAGGGGCCCAGCAGCCAGCTTCGCAGGACCACCATGCTGGTTCTGGCGGTGACGCTCCACAACATCCCGGAGGGGATGGCGGTGGGCGTGGTCTGCGCCGGATACCTGGCGGGAGATGCAGAGATCTCCTCCCTGGGGGTGCTGGCCCTGGCCCTGGGCATCGCCATCCAGAATTTTCCGGAGGGCGCCATCATCTCCCTGCCCCTGAGGGCGGAAGGAGAGAGCAAGCTCCGGGCCTTTGCCGGCGGTGTGCTCTCCGGAATCGTGGAGCCGCTGGGAGCGCTGCTGACCATCCTGGCGGCGGGGCTGTTTGTGCCGGTGCTGCCCTATCTGCTGAGCTTTGCCGCCGGTGCCATGCTCTACGTGGTGGTGGAGGAGATGATCCCGGAGATGTCCCAGGGCCGCCACTCCAACGTGGGGGTACTGGCCTTCGCTCTGGGCTTCAGCGTGATGATGGTGTTGGACGTAGCCCTGGGCTGAGCCCGCTCATGGCTTTGGGGCGGTGCCCGTTTCGCCCTGCTCATGGAGCCGCTCGCTCTGGGTCCCGAAATAGAAGGCGATGACTACGGAGAATACGGTCAGAAAATCATGACTGGACACCTGTCCGGCAGCGGCCAGATACGCAAAGACCGACGTGAGGATCAGTGTCACGATGCTCTTGACGCACAGCAGATTGCTCAGGCGTTTGAGAAGGATGGAGTACATAGGCGGAGCCCCCCGATCGAGTATGGAGTCAACCCATGATATGCGCGGCGGCACGGCAGAGCGACATTCCGGTGTCGGGACAGGCCGGATTCTGATACACTGGACCAGGGGCAATGCGCCCCTGCGCTGCCAAGCGGAATCTGTACAGAGGGGAGGTGCGCCTTTGCGCGAACCATCTGGACGCGTCTGTCTGGACCCGGGACATGACGCAGGCAATCTGGCCAACAGGAGCCCGGACGGGACCTATTATGAGCAGGAATTCACCCTGGACCTGGGAAAGCGGCTGGAGAAGCTGCTGACAGACCGGGGCGTGGCCGTCACCATGACCCGCACCGGCGGTGAGGCGGTGAGTTTGGCCAAACGGTGCGAGATCGCCAACAGCATCCCGGATCTGGATCTGTTCGTCAGCCTCCACAGCAACGCCGCCGCGGGAAGCGGCTGGTCCTCTGCCAAAGGGTGGAGCATCTATCTCTATGGCCCCGGCGGCAGACGGGAGCAGGCGGCCCAGGACATTCTGGAGCAGGTGCGGGCGGCCGGGATCACCGTGCGGTCCACGCCCATCGTCTATGCCCCGGAACTGTATGTGCTGAAACACACCAAGGCCCCGGCCGTCCTGATCGAGAACGGCTTCCACACCAATCAGGATGAGGTGCCGCTTCTGAAGGAGGCTGCCTACCGCCAGAAGCTGGCCGTTGCGGAGGCCAGGGGGATCCTGGAGTACCTGGGGATCCCATGGACGGAGGATGAGACGGATCCGGGCTATGAGGCCGAGGTGCAGGCCGCCGTGGCCTGGCTGACGGAAAACGGCGTCCTGCAGGGGAACAGCCAGGGGGACCTGATGCTGGATCAGCCCCTGACCCGCCGGCAGTTCGCGGTGCTGGAATACCGGATCGCCAGGCTGGAGGGATTTGTCTGAGCCAACGGGCCCCGTATGACGGTACGGGGCCCGTGTTTTGTCGAAAACGACAAATTTCGATATTTTTCGCCCTTTTTTACAGGACCCGCAGATTCCTTCGTGTTCAATATTTGGGAATTCCTGTAAAATCCTCCATAGAAGGAGGATTTGTGGTGAAAAAGAAGCAAAAAAAAAAAGAGATCCCCAGGCGGGGATCGTCTATCGCACAGAGCGGGAACGGGCGGGACTCAGCCAGGAAAAGGCGGCAGAGCTGATCGGCATCTCTGTGCGGACACTTCAATGCTATGAAGCGGGTGAGGCCGAACCGAAGCTCAGCACAGCGGACCGGATCGCAGCAATCTACGGCTGTACGGTGCACGCCCTCATCTGCCGGCCGTGGAAGGGAGGGATCCTCATGTACCGCTATACCTCTGTGCGGATCCGTGTCCTCGGCATGGGGGCAGAGCACCCGTACACCTGCGGCATCCTGATCCAGGAACTGGAAGAGGGGCATATCGTGGGGACCTCGTTTATCCCGCATGTCTCACAGGATGAGGCGGCGGTGCGGCGCTTTGCGGAGCGATGCACCCGGGAGCAGCTGGCCCCGGCAAAGCTGCTGGAGGCTCTTGAAGCCGCATTCCCGGACGCAGCAACGACCTTCAGATAGAACGGAGCCCCGCCGGAACGCTTCCGGCGGGGCCGTCTGCATGCTGGGGTCACAGTCTGGAGGCAAAGTCGGCCATGGCCTCGGAGATCTTCAGCTGCTGGGGGCAGACCGCCTCGCAGCTGCGGCAGCCCAGACAGGCGCTGGGCCACTTGTCCTTGGGCAGGGCGGACAGGGCCATGGGGGCGATGAAGCCGCCGCCGGTGAAGGCATGCTCGTTGTACAGCGCCAGCAGGCCGGGAATATCCAGCCCCTGGGGACAGTGACTGACACAGTAGTGGCAGGCGGTGCAGGGGACACCCGCCTTGCGGACCATGTCCTGCGCATGGGCCAGCAGACGGTCCATTTCGCTGCCGCTGAGGGGGGCGTCCGCCCGGAATGTGGCGATATTGGCCTTCATCTGCTCCAGATCGGACATGCCGGAGAGGATCATGGTGACGCTGGGGATGGACTGCAGGAATCGGAAGGCCCAGGCGGGGAGGGGCTCCTCCGGCCGCATCTCCTTCAGAGGCGCGGACTCCGCTTCGCTGAGCCGGGCCAGCCGGCCGCCCCGCAGGGGCTCCATGACCCAGACGGGGATGTGATAGCTGTCCAGCAGCGCAACCTTCTCCCGCCCGTTCTGGAAGCTCCAGTCGATGTAGTTCAGCTGCAGCTGGCAGAACTCCATATCCTTGCCGTAGGCCTCCAGGAACCGCTTCAGCACCGGCAGATTGCCGTGGCAGGAGAAGCCCAGATGCCGGATGCGGCCGTTCTTCTTCTGCTCCATCAGGTAGTCATGGATGCCGTACCGGGGGTCCAGGTAGGCGTCGATGTTCATCTCGCACACATTGTGGAAGAGATAGAAGTCAAAGTGGTCCACCTGGCACTTTTTCAGCTGCGCTTCGAAGATCTCCTGAACCTTCGGCATATTGGACAGGTCGTAGCCGGGAAATTTGTCGGCGATGTAAAAGCTGTCCCGGGGATGTCTGGCCAGGGCCCTGCCCAAGACCAGCTCCGAGTTGCCGCTGTGGTAGCCCCAGGCGGTGTCGTAGTAGTTGACGCCGTTGGCCATGGCGTAGTCCACCATCTCCGCCGCGGCGTCCTCGTCCACCCGGGCATCGTCGCCGCCGATGACAGGCAGGCGCATGCAGCCCATGCCCAAAGCGGACAGCTTCAGATCCTGAAAGTCCCTGTAGATCATTGCAATCACTCCTCTTTCCGAAATTCCGGCTGCGGAGCCCCGCAGCCCTATAAGGCACTTCTGCCATCCGCGCCTGGATGGAAAGAGCCTCCGTCCGCCCTGAGGCGGCCCCTCTTACCAAGAGAATACCACCTGGAGTGCGCTCCAAGTCAAGAGGAGAGCGGCAAAAATCCGAACAAGGACCGGTGCAGATCACATGGGCCGGAGATAGCCGGCGGCGATCCCCAGCAGGGCGGACAGCAGGATGATGGCGATGGGATGCAGCTTCCTGTGGGTCAGGAACGCCATCAGGACAAAGATGGCCAGGGAGCAGGCCAGGGGATAGCCGGCCAGCGCCTGTACGCCGTCAGGAGCGAACACCGTCTGTCCCACAGAGACCGCGGCGGCACCGATCATGCCGATCACCGCCGGCCGCAGGCCGCTCATGGCTCCGCTGATGATGGCGCTGGACCGGAAGGCGGCATAGAACCGGGCCACCAGCAGGATGATGAGGAAGGAGGGCAGCACCACGCCCAGCGTGGCGCAGAGGGCGCCGGGCAGGCCGGCCAGCTCCGCTCCCACATAGGTGGAGACGTTCACCGCAAAGGGGCCCGGCGTGCTCTCACTGACGGCGATGAAGTTCACCAGTTCCTCCGCGGTCATCCAGCCGTGTGCCTGAACGTCCGCCTGGATCAGGGGCAGCATGGCATAGCCCCCGCCGATGGTAAAGAGGCCGATTTTGAAAAAGGTGACAAAAAGCTCCAGGCAGATCATTCCGCAGCCCTCCTTTTGGCCATGTGGGAGGCGGCCAGACCTATGGCGGCGCTGGCCAGGATCACCAGCACGGCATCCACGCCGCAGAAGGCCGTCAGCACAAAGGCACCAGCCATGATCGCGTAGGCCACAGCTCCCTTGGGACTCTGCCGGTACATGGACAGCAGCGCCTTCAGCAGCAGGGCCAGGACACCGGCCCGGATGCCGTTGAAGGCATACTGCACCACCAGCAGTTGGGAGAACTGGCGCAGCACGAAGGAGATGACGTAGATCACCAGGAAGGAGGGCAGCACCACGCCCAGCGTGGCGCAGAAGGCTCCGAAAGTGCCGCACACCTGATATCCCACAAAGGTGGCGGAATTGATGGCAATGGGTCCCGGAGTGGATTCCGCGATGGCCACGATGTCCAGAATGTCTCCGTCTTTCAGCCAGCGGCGGCGTTCTGCCACCTCCCGCTGGATCAGGGGGATCATGGCATACCCTCCGCCAAAGGTGAAGGCGCCGATCTTGAAAAAGGTCCAGAACAGCAGGCGGGCTTTGCCGAGGTCTGTACGCATGGGAAACGCTCCTCTCGTTCTCTTGAAGTTCGCTCCCAGCATACGCTTTTTCGTGACATTCATCAATCCATATGATAAAATAATATCCATAATAAAAATGATATGAATGGGGTGGACGACATGACGCTGCGGCATCTGGAGATCTTCTGCGCCGTCTGTGCCCAGGGCAGCTTCACCCGGGCGGCGGAAAAGCTGAATATGGCCCAGCCGGCGGTGAGCCTGGCTATCCGGGAGCTGGAGGTCTTTTACAATGTGCGGCTGTTTGAGCGGATGAACCGCCGGATCTACCTCACGGAGGCAGGGCGAACTCTGCGGCAGTACGCGGATACAGTCCTCTCCCAGATGCGGGAGTCGGTGGAGGTCCTGCGGGAGAGCGGTGCACGGGGCACCTGTGCCTTCGGCGTCCATGTGACACTGGGAGAGACCCGGCTGGCGGAGATCCTGATCCATCTGGCGGCAGAGCTGCCGGAGATGGAAATCCGGGCCTGTGTCCAGAACTCCCGGGAGACGGAGCGGATGATCCTGCAGAATGAGCTGGATTTTGCCGTGGTGGACAATGTCACGCTCTCGCCCCACTATCTGGCGGAGCCGCTGTGCGGAGAGTCCTTGGCGGCGGTGTGCGCCCCCGTCTATCTGCCGGGGAAGGACACCCTGACCCTGGCAGAGCTGGCGGGAGAGCGACTGCTGCTGCGGGAGCAGGGCAGCGGCACCCGCAGCAGCGTGGAAGCGGGATTCCAGCAGGCGGGCGTTCCGATCCGGCCCGCAGTGGAGAGCATCAGCACCGCTGCGCTGCTCTCCTGCGCCCGGGCGGGGCTGGGAATCACGCTGCTGCCCCGCTCTCTGGTGGAGCGGGACGTCGCACAGGGCAGTCTCCGGGAACTGACGGTGGTGGGCGGCAGCTTCTGCCGGAACTACTTTCTGGTACGCCACCGGGGCAAGTATCTCACAGACGGCATGAGGCGGGTGATCCAGGTGCTGCGGGAGCATCTGGGGGATACGCAGACATAAAGACGGCCCGCCGCACTTGCGGCGGGCCGTCTGGCGCGGCTGAGGCGGCGTCAGATCCCAAACTCCGGGGCATACTGCACCATGCCCCGGACCGGGGGCGCATCTTCCGTCAGTTTGACGGCCATGAAATTCTCTGCCGGCACGGGGAACGGCGCCTGGATGCCCAGCTGCTCCGCAGGGACGTAGCCGAAGCGGGGATAGTAGGTCTCGCTGCCCAGGACGACGCTGTAAGAATAGCCAAGGTCCCGGGCGATCTGGTGGCCTCGCCGGACCAGCGCGGAGCCCACGCCCTGCCCCTGAAACGCCGGCAGGACGGAGAGAGGCACCAGCGCCAGCTGGGTGCTGGTGCCGATCCGAATTTTCGTGAACAGGATGTGACCCACGATGCGGCCGTCCGCCTCCGCCACCAGGGACAGCTCCGGGACGAAGCTGGTGCTCTGCCGCAGGGCGGCGGCCAGATCCTGCTCGTTGCCGTCGCAGTGCTCCGCCGAGGCGAAGGCGTCTTTGATCAGCGTGTAGACCACGGGATAGTCGGCGGGGGTCTCTTGTCGAATGTGCATGGAAAACCCTCTTTTCGGTGATTTGAGCGTCCGCCGGAGGACTGGCGGGACGGGACCAGTTTAAAGGAGAACGCCGGCAAAGTCAAGGGGAGGGCCGGCGGAAGAGAGAAGCAGGTCCCGGCGCACCACAGGGTGCGCCGGGACCTGAAGCTCACGCCAGCCTGGCCGCCAGCCGCCTGGCGATCTCGTCCAGGAATTCCTCGCTGTCCACGCCGCGGGCGGTGAAGCCGGGCTCCACCAGGCCCAGCAGATCCTTCGTCATGACGCCGTCCGTCAGGGTCTGGAGGGAGGCGTCCTCCAGGGCCTGACCGAACCGCACCAGCTCCGGCAGGTCATCCAGCTCGCCCCGGCGCTTCAGTCCGCCGGACCAGGCGAAGATGGTGGCGATGGGGTTGGTGGAGGTCTTTTCGCCCTTCAGGTAGCGGTAGTAGTGCCGGGTGACGGTGCCGTGGCTGGCCTCGAACTCCATGGTGCCGTCGGGGGACACCAGCACGGAGGTCATCATGGCAAGACTGCCGAAGGCGGTGGCCACCATGTCGCTCATGACATCACCGTCGTAGTTCTTCAGCGCCCAGATGAAGCCGCCCTTGGAGCGGATGACCCGGGCCACCGCGTCGTCGATGAGGGTGTAGAAGTAGGTGAGGCCCAGCTTCTCAAACTCCGCCTTGTAGGTGTTCTCGTACTCCTCCTCGAAGATCCGCTTGAACTCCCCGTCATAGACCTTGGAGATGGTGTCCTTGGTGGAGAACCACAGGTCCTGCTTCTGGGTGATGGCGTACTGGAAGCAGCTGCGGGCAAAGGCCCGGATGCTCTTCTCCGTGTTGTGCTGCCCCTGCCACACGGCGGGGCCATCCACGGTTTGGACCGTCAGGGTCTTTTCGGCGCCGCTGGCCCCTTTGAAGGTGAGGGTGGCGGTGCCGGGCTCCTCCGTCACCATGTCCACGGCCTTGTACATGTCGCCGTAGGCGTGGCGGGCGATGGTGATGGGGGCCTCCCAGTTCTTCACCACCGGGTGGATCATGGGCAGGACGATGGGCGCCCGGAAGGCCGTCCCGTCCAGAATGGCCCGGATGGTGCCGTTGGGGCTCTTCCACATCTCTGTGAGCTGGGGGTATTCCTCCATCCGCTGGCGGTTGGGGGTGATGGTGGCGCACTTCACTGCCACGCCCAGCCGCTTGGTGGCGTTGGCGGCGTCGATGGTCACCTGGTCCCGCGTCTCGTTCCGGTGGAGCAGGCCCAGGTCATAGTATTCCGTCTTCAGGTCCACGAAGGGAAGGATCAGTTTCTCCTTGATCCAGCCCCACAGCACCCGGGTCATCTCGTCGCCGTCCATCTCCACCAGGGGAGTGGTCATTTGAATTTTCTGCATATCAACACCTCAAATTGAGATATGAGATAAGAGATAAAAGATATGAGATATTCGGCGAAGTATCTTTTATCTCTTATCTTTTCACCTTTATCTGCTCAGTTGCTCCGCTTTGCGTAGTAGTTCATCAGGCAGCCATCGAGGATGATCTCCTTCTCGTCATCGGTGAGGCCCTTCACGTGGAGCATCAGATCCTCCACGCTGCCGTCGGCCCGGATGACCTTGGCGGGGATGTCCTCCACGCCGGTCTCGATGGCGCTCCGGATGCCGGGGACGAACACGCAGTCGCCGGGGGCGTAGTCAAAGGACGTGCCCGCATCCAGGGTAAAGGGCAGGATGCCCCAGTTGATGCAGTTGGAGCGGTACCGCTTCGTGGCGAACTCGTAGCAGATGTTGGCGAAGCCCCCCAGCACCTTTTGGCAGGAGGCCGCCTGCTCCCGGGCGGAGCCATCGCCGGGCTTGTTGGCGAACACGCAGGAGCCGAACTGGGTGTTTTGGGCCAGCGCTTTGCCGTCGCCCACTTTGTCCAGGATGGCGGTCAGCTTGTCCGGGGCGTTCCCGGCCAGCCGCTCCGCCTCGATCTCCGCCGCGGCCTTGGCCCGGCCCACGTA
>ULTL01066217.1_pt1 | contig 43533 bp, 45 predicted proteins | sample 1957531 | NCBI WGS metagenome assembly ULTL01 (sample SAMEA4835732, study PRJEB28245) | human gut metagenome | biome: gut microbiome; material: fecal sample | place: Denmark | collected 2008 | reverse complement strand
GCCGCCCGCCGTCTCCGAATGAAGGCGGGCCGCATTGCCCGGAGCCAGCAGAAGAAAGGCCCCTCCCAGCGCATGGAATCCCCAGCCAATGAAAAACCAGCGGGGGAGAATCATTCCCCGGCAGCGGGCGTAAAACCAGTACACGAACAGCATGCCCAGGGAAGCGGGAATCTGGTTCTCATTCGTCATGCCGGCGGCAAAAGCCATGACGCCTATCCAGAGCCAGGAAAAAGGAGTGTCCCTAATCCGGGAAGTTCCAGCCCATAAGGAGCGGTACAGGCACAGGAAACCCAGCCAGATGGCGGCCGACCAGGCGTAATTGGTCCCTCCGGACAGCCAGAACATCGTGATCCCCGGCCTGGATGAAGACGTAAGCAAGAGAAGCGCTCCCACGGTAAACAGCAGCACATCCCGCCAGTTTCCGGAATTGACCCTTCTTCCCCGCGCCAGAAAAAACATCATCAACGCCAGGGAAAGGAGCACGAAGGGATTGAGGGCCAGAAAAAGCCATTTTCCCGCTGTAGCTGTAAAAATAGCGAGGAACTCTCCCAGCCGGGGATTCCAGTGCATGTATGACCACCAGCACCGCTCCAGCACGGGCTGAAAAGCAAGGCGGTGGTCCGCCCCGAACACGGAATGCATAAAGCTATCCCCAGTGAAAGGAGTCCACCAGGTAAGCAGCATGGCATACACAAGAAACGCCAGCACCACCGCCCGGAACAGAAAACGCGCCGCCAGTGACTGCTTCATGGAACAGGCCGGGATAAAAAACGCCGTCCGCAACTAATCCGCGACGGCCTTGAATACCGGGGCGGGCAGCTTGTCCGGCTTCTTGCCAAAGAAATCCCCCACATCCTTGAATGTCACAAACAGGAAGAACCCCATCAGCAGGAACACAAAGCCGAACTGGACGAATTCCAGAACTTTTACATTCAGAGGACGCCGGAAAACCAATTCAATGGCATTCATGACCACATGGCCGCCATCCACTACCGGAAGAGGCAGAATATTCAGAACCGCCAGGTTTACGTTCAACACCACGGAAAACCACAGGGCCAGCTTCCACCCTTCCTCCAGAGAGAACATCTTGTAAAACTGATTGGCAATTCCCACAGGTCCGGAAAGATGCTCCACGCCCACGCTGCTGCCGGGAGCCACCACCTTCGCCAGGGTATCCCCCATCCATTTCAGACTCTGCTTGATCTGCGCCCACGGAGAAGGATGGACGGTAACGTCACGGCCCACGGAACTCAGGTCCCAGCTCACGCCCAGAATAGGCTGGGCCCCCTTGAGCAGGGAACCGTCCGCACCATTGTGCCAATTCTCCGGAAGCTTCCCCTGAATATTCACCTGCCTTGCAACCCCGGCCCTGTCCGTCACATCCAGCAAGAGCGGTTCATTCTTCTTCAGCAGAACATCCAGTGCGGCAGGGTTCCAGAGGCGTTCTCCATTGGCGGCCGTAACCTCATCGCCCGGATTCAATCCGGCCAGGGCGGCAGGAGAATTGGGGATCACTTCCCCAATCACGCAGGGCATGGCCTGCATCAACCCCACCTGACGCATGCCGGAGCGCTGCCACCAGGACGTTTCCGGAATCCGGAATCCACAGGAAATTTCCATCTCTCCTTCATGTCCAGGTCTCTGCACCGTAAAAACCACCCGGTCATGCTCGCCCAGCATGATCAATTCCCGCACGCCTTCCATATTGCCCGCCCACTTGTCCACAGGATGGCCGTCCACTTTCACAATCTTGTCGCCGGGAAGAATGCCGGCCTGAGCCGCAGGGCTGTCCGGAGCAACAAAACCGACCGTAGTCACGCCCATCTCCACATCCGGCTTGCCCACCATCCAGACGGCCACGGCAAACAACACAGCCAGCAGAAAAGAAGCGGCAGGCCCGGCGGCGGCCACGATAATCTTGTCCAAGGGAGTAACCGGCTTCAAATCCTTGGGAAGCTCCGCACGTCCTTCAATGGCCTCCATAGGAGCCATCTGCGGCAGGGATACAAAACCTCCGGCCGGAATCCACCCCAGCCCCCACTGCACGCCGTTAACCGTTTTTTTCCAGATGGGACGGCCAAACCAGATTTGAAACCTGTCCACATACAGACCACGCCAGCGGGCAGCGAAAAAATGACCAAGTTCATGAATAAAAATCATGAAGTTAAACAACATCACCACGCCGAAAATAATGGCGATGGTGGCAAGGACGGAAAGAATGCTATCCATGGTAGTTTTTGCCATCCAAGCTACCACGGGCCTCTCCGGTGAACAAGCTTCAAAGATGTCCTAATGACAAAGTGGATGCTGATATTCCAAATGGATTTCAAAAGGTGCCTGACAGTCCAGAAAACAGCCTTTACCTTCCGGGAATTCTGAAGCCGCAAGTAAAAGACCGCGTCCCCTTTTTTCGAGCGGTGCCTCTGAGAGAGGCGGCATCATCCCGGCCCGGAACCTGGACGAATAAAAGCGCCTTTTTTCTACTAGGAGAAAAAACCGGCGGGGCATCAAACGCCGCAGCCCGCTTTTCTGTCCGAATCCCCTGAACAGCCTTTGCAATAAATGCTTCCGGAATTGGAAGCAATGATTAAAGAGCCATTGTGTTCTTAACAAAAATACGCACTGGCGGAAACAGGATTTTTCCCAGCCGGCATGGGAAAACCGACGCTGCAATAAGAGAAGCTGGCTGGCGCACTAAATGATGAACGTGCAAACACCTGCTCCATAAAGGCATTTACAGGAAAATGCCAACGGCCGGAACTGCCATGTCCGGACATGAAAACAGCCTCCGGAAAATTATTTCCGGAGGCTGTCGGTTAACGTTTACTGAACAGATGGAAACTCCCGCACATTCAGGCGCGGAGAGCGGCGCCATCCTTGGCTTCAATGGCCTTCTTCGCTTGAGCGAAGATAGCGTCAAAAGCCTTTTCGTCAGAGACGGCCAAATCGGCAAGAACCTTGCGGTCCAAATCGATATTGGCGGCTTTCAAGCCTTCCATAAAGCGGGAATAGGTCAGACCGCGGTCGCGGACGGCAGCGGAAATACGGGCGATCCAGAGACGGCGGAATTGTCCCTTCCGACGCTTGCGGTCGCGGTATTCATACTGCCAAGCCTTGTAAACAGCATCCTTGGCGTAGCGGAAGAGTTTGCTGCGGAAACCGCGGAAACCCTTGGCACGCAAGAGAATGCGCTTACGACGCTTGCGAGAGGCCGGTCCATTAGTGGCACGTGGCATAGCTTATTTCTATTTCTATCTTGAACAGACTGTTCTTCCTCACCTCCCTGCAGTCTCGCCTGTTCTTATCTTCTCATCGGAAGAAGGCTGCATGAAGGCCCCCCGTTCAGCGGGGGGAAAGCTCGGCATTAGTCGAGCGTTTCCGCGGTTTAGGCGAAAGGCAGGTTCTGCTTGACTGCCCAGACTTGCGTCTCGTCCACCAGAGCCACCTTGCCAAGCTGGCGCTTGCGCTTGCTGGACTTCTTCTGGAGGATGTGGCGCTTGCCCTGTTTACGGCGCAGTACCTTGCCCGTGCCGGTTACCTTGAAACGCTTGGCGACTGCCTTGCGGGTTTTATTGATACCACCTTTGCGGGTCATGGTGGAAGGAGATTACAGGCTTTTTCCAAATACGCAAGTATTTTTTATGCAAATCTTTTCTTCAGACGATGGCAAATGGGCCCCTCCTGACCATCATTGCCCGGCGTCTTTGACGCAGCCCGCTGCATCAAGAAATAAAATGGGGAACATAACCGGCAAAGGATAATCAGACAGCTACTGCTGCCAGCCTGGGAATCCTCTGTCATCCGCCATACCCTTTGCCACTTCGGCAAGTGCTTATCATGAGAAATTTTTATATATAAGAAAAGACTGGAACAAAGAGCCCTTCATATACTTCCCCATCGGTGTAAGGCCTTCTTAGAATATTTCACGTTGACAGCGGACTCCGGTCCGGAACACTGACGTCACATCAGCAGAATTCTTTAAGCAATTAACTGTTAAACCCAATATCCAAATCACCGTCAAATGACGGGCAAGAATAAGATGGACAAATATCACGAAAAAACAGCATGCCATCCTACCAGAAAGCTCATCCCCAATTCATCACGCCGGATATTATCCCCTGCCTTTTCCATATTCTCCGCGCATCTGCCTGATTTCATCCCGAATCAAGGCGGCGCGTTCAAATTCCAAATGGGAAGCAGCCTCCTTCATTTCCGCCTCCAGCCTGGCAACGCGCTCTTCCAGACCATACACGGCTTCATCCTCCGCTACGCGGAAGGACTCTTCATCATCCTCTGCGTACAACTTCAACTGCCCCTGTTCGGAACGGCTCACCGTTTGGGGGACAATACCGTGTTCCCGGTTGTATTTTTCCTGAATACCCCGGCGGTAATCCGTCAGCTCAACCAGCCGTTTGATGGAATCCGTCATCACATCCGCAAACAAGACGCACTCTCCATTCAAATGCCGCGCGGCGCGGCCCGCTGTCTGCACCAGGGATGTCTCATTGCGCAAAAACCCCTCCTTGTCCGCATCCAGAATGCACACCAGGGAAACCTCCGGCAAATCCAGCCCTTCCCTAAGCAGGTTAATGCCTACCAGAACGTCTATCTTCCTGGCTCTCAAAGCACGTAAAATCTCCACACGCTCAATCGCATCCACATCCGCGTGAATATAGGACACCTTCAATCCTACCCCTTTCAGGTACTCCGTCAAATCTTCCGCCGTCTTCTTGGTCAGCGTCGTGACCAGCACGCGTTCATTTTTGGCAACGCGTTCATTGCACATGGCGATCGTCTCGTCAATCTGCCCTTTCAACGGACGGATGGTAATCTTCGGCTCCAGCAGCCCGGTAGGCCGGATAATCTGCTCTACAATCAGGGGTGTAGAACGCCTGGTTGGGTCAAATTTTTCTACCGGTTCCGTGGATGGGCTGGGAGCAACGCGAATGTCCTTGGGAGAGGTAAACAAAATTCCTTTGAACCCTTCCGGAGCCTTTTCTCCGGATCTGGCGGCACGGCGCACGGGAATATACGTCTTATTATCCGCACGGCAATTTACCAGTTCAAATGGCCCCGGAGTAGCGGAAGCATACACAATCTGGTTCTGCCTTTCCATAAACTCATGGAATTTCAAAGGCCTGTTATCCAGAGCGCTGGGCAGGCGGAACCCATGCTCCACCAGAATATTTTTGCGGCTTCGGTCCCCCTCGTACATGCCTCCCAGCTGCGGCACCGCCACATGACTTTCATCAATCAGGGTCAATGAATCCTTGGGAAAGAAATCCAGCAGGGTGGCTGGGGCGCTTCCGGGCAGGCGGCCGGACAAATGGCGGGAATAATTCTCAATCCCCTTGCAGAAACCCAGCTCTTCAATCAGTTCCAAATCATAATCCGTGCGCAATTTAAGCCGCTGCGCTTCCAGCAGGCGCCCATGCTTCTCAAACCAGCCTACGCGGTCCTCCAGCTCTTCCCGGATAGCCTTTAACGCCGCCGCCCGTTTCTCCGGAGCGGCCACATACTGCTTGGCCGGGAAAAAAGTGTAGCTCCCAAGCCGTTCCCTCACACGCCCGGTGGCGGAGTCAATCAAAGAAACCCGTTCCACCTCGTCGCCGAAAAACTCTACGCGGATTGCTTCACCTTCCGAATAAGCGGGAAACACCTCCACCACCTCACCGCGCACGCGGAACGTGCCGCGGGTAAAATCAAAATCCTGCCGCTCGAACAGGCGTTCCACCAGATGCTTCAAAAACACGTCCCGGTCCATGACATCCCCCTCGCGCATGCGCAGCGTCAGGTTCCTGTAATCCTCCGGAGTGGACAGGCCGTAAATGCAGGAAACGGATGCCACCACAATCACATCCCTCCGTGTCATCAGGGAATTCATGGCATTCAGGCTCAGGCGGTCCAACTCGTCATTAATGGCGGAATCCTTTTCAATGTAGGTGTCGGAACTGGCGATATACGCCTCCGGCTGGTAATAATCGAAATAGGAAACGTAGTAATCCACCGCGTTATTCGGGAAAAAACTCTTCAGCTCCGAATGAAGCTGTGCGGCAAGCGTCTTGTTGTGGGAAATCACCAGCGTGGGCCTGTTCATCCGGGCAATCAAATTCGCCATGGTGAATGTCTTGCCGCTCCCGGTCACTCCCAGGAGCCCCTGGTGCTTGTTACCCGCCTCCAGAGACTTGAGCAGCTTGCCGATGGCCTGCTCCTGGTCGCCGGAAGGCTTGAAGGAGGAATTCAACTCAAAAGACGACATACGCAATGCCGTCAGTATATTGCTCCTGCCCCGCCGGGCTAGGACAATGTTTGACAATTTTCCCCTCCTGACCCAGTATATGCGGCATGTACATTCCCACACAGGAAGAACGGTATGCAAAAAAAGGGGTTGTTTCCCTCATCCTGTGCGTTGTAGTCCCTTCCTGCCTGTATGTCTTTCTTCTGTCCAAGCAGCTGATGATGGTACGCGGGCATGAATGGGAAGCTGTCATGAAACTCTTTCTGGCATTCACCTACCCGCTGGCGGCCCTCTTCGCCATGACGGGCATTCCGTTCTTCTGGTGGTCTGTGGGCATCTCTCTGGCGGTTCATGCCGGCATCGTCGCCTGGCTGAAAACAACGCCTCTCCTGTCCCCTAAAAAAGCCGTCTGCATCGCCCTGTGCCTGGGGATGCTGGACTTTCTGTTCGTGAAACTATTTCCTTTTCCGGCACAAATCATGGGATAAGCCTGCCCTGGAAAATATCTGGGATATTCCATCCTCCGGTTCAGGACTGCTTTAACTGGCTCGAGAATCTTCTTAATCTCACGCCTCGTTGTTTGGCATCAGTATCGCCCTCCTCATACGCGAAACACTGTGCCCCGGAACCATCAGCGGCGGCCAACACCGGCTTGGGATAAAACTTTCCTTTCTCCAGAACCTCCTTCACAGAATCAGCTAACAAGGATTTTCCATCCTTTACCGGCAGACAAACCAAGACATACTCAATGCCTCCCCCTTCTAATCCGGAGTAAATGCGCCTTTGGGGAACCAGACATCCGCCCATGAATGGAAAATGCCGCCAGAAAGCAGACACCCAACAGGGCAGCTAACTTTCCTATGGGTTCTCACCACAGGCGCTTCCCACAAGCGCGTCAAAGGTAAAAACTCCTGTTTAATCTTGAACGCCAGAGCCTGGTATGGCAGAGTGCGTCCGCCCATTCGTTGCGCCTGTGGCGAAATTGGTAGACGCGCCAGACTTAGGATCTGGTGCCGAAAGGCGTACAGGTTCGAGTCCTGCCAGGCGCACCATTTCATAATCCTCTTTAAACGAATAGTTTGAAGAGGGTTTCTTTTGAGTGTTGCAATAGATGCAAATTTCATAAAACATCCCCAATCTGTGTACAAAGTGTGTACACTTTCAGGCTGTTTATAGCCTTATTTCATAAGCTATCTCTGTCATACGATTCACACAATGAACGGCGCATTTGGCCGCTTTGTAAAACGGAAATCTTGCGAGTTATATATAATTGATACAATGTCAATATATTGTGTTAATTTATGTCTATCTATACACTCCACCGTCAGGTGAGGCAACTGGATAAAACGTTCTGCGGTAATGGCAGGAAGTATTCGACTGGAGATGTTTTATTCTCAGGCCAGGGGAAACGAATCGTTATCGGGCAATACATTGCGGAAGGCGGTGAAGGATCGATCTTTGCCGTTCATCTGCCATCAGAAACAACTCTCGTTGCCAAGCTCTATCATCCAGCGCAACGGATGCGTTGGCGAGAGCAGAAGCTTCGGTTGATGTGTTCCCGGCCTATTCGTTCTCCGTGCGTGGCGTGGCCTCGTGCTGTGCTGTACGACGAACTACGACGCTTTGTCGGCGTTCTGATACCCCGGGTGGACGGTGTTCCTCTCGGGGCATTTGCTTCTCATGCGGAACTGATGAAGAAACAGTTTCCATTATGGACTCGATACGACCTCATCAAACTGTGCCTGCATTTGGCTGAATCAGTCCACACGCTGCACCGTCATGGCGTTATCCTGGGTGATCTACATCCAGGCAATGTGATAGTGTCAGACAATGACTCCGTCTGCTGGGTAGATGTCGACAGTATGCAGATCGAAGACTATCCCTGTACTGTCGGCACGGAACGGTTCCGGGCTCCGGAGCTCCACGGCAATTACGGAGGTTTCCTCCGCACCTGCAGTCACGATGCCTACGCCCTGTCCGTCCTGCTCTTCATGACGCTGACGCTCGGTCTGTCTCCGTTCTCCCGACAAGGGGGAGAAGGAGACATGCGGGAATCCGCCAGAAAGGGAGAACTGCCGTATGCGTTTGCTTCGTACAAGCCACCTGCGGGAATCTACCCGCCCGATACGCCCGGGTGCCATGTCTGGTCGTATCTCCCCCGCAAGCTCCGCGATGCTCTCGGTCACAATCTTACCTGTGTCCAGCGTCGCGATTTGCGTCCACGCGTCATGCCGGGGTATCTGGCGCGTTGTTTTCATCAATACCTCAGGGATATGGAACCGGGTGGCAGAAGGGATCATCCCATGTACCGGGATCTTCTGCACGACCGTTCCTGTCCGCCCCGCAGTTTGCTGGAGAAGATGACACCCAACATTTGTACGGACTGCGGGATTCTCTTCCGGGAAACTCCTGACGATGTCGCACGGCGTTTACGGCAATCTCATGCCCGTCCCCTGTGCAGGCTCTGCATCAGGCGTCGCCGTGCGTTGAATCAGGCAACCCGGAATCCTACCATCAACCATTAACAAAAACAATAATGTCTACATCATCTACACACCCTACCAAACAGGAACAACTCGCCGCCATGCGCGAGTTCAGCAACAACACCAACGCCCGGCTTCCCGTTCTCTTCCTGCTGGATGCCAGCAGCAGTATGAACGGCATTGTCCGGGGCGACAACCAACATATTGTCTGTCAGGAATACGCTGATGGGCTCAACTGGAATATCGTCACGGGAGACAACATCGTCACCCGGATGGACGAACTCAATACCGGGCTTCAGCGGTTCGTCAGCGACATTCTTGCCGATCCTCTGGCCAAGCTGGCCGCCGACGTAGCGGTGATCACATTCGCCCGGACGGTGACGACGGTGAAGGAGTTCGGTCCGATCCGGGAATCTGACACAGGCCTGAAGATCTCCACGTCACAGGAGAATGAAACGCTCCTGGGTGAAGCTGTCGAGTTGGCTCTGGCCGAACTCGACAACCGCAAGAGAACCTACCGGGAACACGGGGTGGAATACTACCAGCCCTGGCTCGTCGTGATGACGGACGGGGTTCCGACCAGCGCCCGGCACCGGGAGCTGGAGAGACGATTGAAGGAACTGACGGCTGCCCGCAAGCTCAGTGTGTTCGTCTTCGGTATCGGCCGTGCCGATCTGTCGGAGCTTTGCAGCATCAGCCCGGGGCGTCCTCCCATGCGGGTCAACGATCAGAAGTTCCCGGAACTCTTCGCATGGCTGAGCCGGAGCGTCCGCATGGCCAGCATGTCCGTGCCGGGCGACGGGGTATCGTTGACTCCGCTCCCGGAGGATGTGTGGCAGGTGTAGGACTGGCAACATCAGGAAGTCTCTCTTATGAGGGGCTTTCTTTTATTTCGCTGGACATAATATGAGTAATTAATGCCTTTTATGAAGAATAAGGTCCTAAAAAGCGTACGCCATTGAAGTGAATCAAATGAGAAGGGGCATCAGCAACCCAAACTTCTGTTTCCCAAGCAATGTCTCCCAAATAACGTCCCATGATCGAACGATTGGGAAAGGCGGTAACATAGACCAGTCCCACAGTCGAAGAAGTAAACAAACGGGCCAATTCATCATGTCTTTTACCATCAACAGGGCCATGGCTTGTTACCGATTCAATTAGAAGGAGCCAATTTTCTTGTGTAAAATGAAGTACAACATCGGGCATTTTTCCATGAGAGTTTATTTGTACTCCTAGTTTTGTTAACAGTTCGGAATCAAAGTAACTCCACTTTTTCCCTGTATCCCCCACATAGACCAACTCACTTCCCGGTGCAAACCTCGGGGCAAAATCTTCGATGATTTTACGAATCAATTCACTATGTTCTCCGGGGCTGAGAGTTATTTGCTTACCATCAGCTATATTCACCGGAATGAGGTTCTGATCTCTTTCCCTAGCATAACGAGCAGACAGTGTGTCCCGATTACTTAGATAGTCCATTAAATCTTGCTTCCAAGTTGATGTGTTTACTTTGCGAAGAAGGTTTAGGGTAGAAGGTTCAATTTGATAAACGGCTTTAGGACTATTGACAGGACGGCAAGGATCATCTGGATTGTAGAGAGCGATACCAGCTTCACAGAATTGATGCATCGTTTGACGACGAAATGTTTCACGTGTATTGGGAGCATATTCCTTTCCATAGTGCTTCCGAGACCAATCCATAATAGGGGTGATACCCATGAGAGGGTTTTCAGCATCTTTCCAATCTCTGCCCGGAGTCAAATTGAGCAACGCTAATAGACATAAAGCGGAACGTTCGTTTTGCTGTGCACGCGGCAATCCCAAGTCAACGAGTATCTGCTGAGCTGTTTCCAAATATTGCAATGCCTTTGTCATATAGTTAGTTCCTTGATTTTTTGATCTATGGTCATCTGAGAAACTTCTCCTTGAGATATTGCCCATTTTCCTAACTCAAGAAGGATTTCATGATTAGGATATTTCAATTTGCGGAGATCCGTTGCATTTACCTGCGTATGACCATTAAAGCGTCGGAAATACTCGTCTACATCCGTAGAATTAAGGAAAACATATAATCCATATGCAATTTCTCGAGGAAGTCCTTGTCTATTCATATGGAACAAGTTGAGGTGATTTTCGAACCCAATCGAATGAGCATTTTGGAAAGTATCAGGAGTAACGATACGAGCTGAAATACGGCGTTTTTCTTCTTTTGAAGAAAAACGTTTGACTATGCAATAAAATCCGTTTGGATAAAGCCACTTTTCCGTAAGAGCATTACATTTAATGGCGTTAGGTTTCTTACCTCCGGGAATAGGCCATGTCACAAAGGAATTTCGAAAATGGAGGGGATAAAGTAGCGGAACCGTATCCGTTTCCGGCATACTGCACAGGTGTTCTTTCATACGAAAATCTACAACTGGGCCAGTCGAAATTTTTATTCCTAAATCTTCCAACGAACAATTAATCAAGGGGGAAAGTTCAATATCAGTTATATTGTCAGACGTAGGAATATGAATAAATTGTTCAGGATCTTCTGGAGACACAATTCGCTCAAAAGGTTGTTCAAATGAGAACAAATCTTTGAACGTCCCATCAGTCGAAGTAGATATCGTTACAGGGCCTTGTTTGCCAGCTCGTTCAAGACGAATAATAATATTTTCCTGTAAGACGTCATCATCCTGGAAGGATTTCCTTCGAGATTCAAATAGATGGATATGTCGAATAGCGGTTTTTTGTAATATCAACTTACGAAAAGGACGATAGTAAGGTCCATTGCAAAAACTTCTCGGAAGAATGGCTACAATCTGCCCTTGCGGAACCGTTTCTAAAATAGAAAGGGCCACAAATGCAGAATATAGATTAACTGTTTCTATGCCAACCTTGCGAAGAGTCAAGCGGTGTTCAGAATTGACGTTAATTTTTTTGTATGGTGGATTTAGAATAACATGCGTATATCCGCCTTTTCCCATTGGATTATTGACAGATTGTATGATATAATCCCCTTCAACAATTTGGACACGAACATGCGGGTAAGAGAATAAATGCTGTTTCAGGTGATTTCGCAGATTTTTATCAATTTCATACGCAGTTACTTCTACATTTTGAAAACAGAATTTTCCTTCTTTCCATCGATCCAAAAATGCACAAGACAATGATCCTATTCCCGCCCCAGCATCCAATAAGCGGCACGAGGAGAGATCACTGAAAGGAAACATGCTGGCCATAAACCTTGCAATTCCGGCAGGGGTCATATACTGCCCAAACTTGGATTTTTGAGTTTTCCCAATATTTGGGGAAATCATACGGCGTGTATGGTCGGCGGAATCGAGTTGTTGATGCATTGATAGTATTCCCAATCAGATAACGGCATCATAGGCGATCAGGGAAAAATCAACAATTACAAAATCAGTTTTATGAGAAGAGACATGCGATTCGTTGAACAAAGAAGGGGCTGCCGAAGTTAATATCGCGATGGTAGAACCTTTTGACGGTATAGAGAGCCTAGTCTCCATCCAGAGGGAACAACTCTTTTCAATAATGGAGAGCTTTTTAAGTAACAAAATGTAACAGTATCGTTCCCTTCGCTGAAAGTGATCCTGATATTGTAACACCTTCATTACATGAAGGGGCAACTCAATATCATCGGCGATGCCGTCCGAAAATACCGCAGAGCTAAAAAATGGACTCAGCATGATCTTGCCGGGGCTTGTCAGCGGCTGGGGTGGCAGCTTATTCGAGAAACCCTCATCAAAATAGAACTGGGGACGCGGCGAGTCGTCGACTCTGAAGTCCTGCTTCTGGCCCGGGCCTTGGGTTGCTCTCCCTCCGACTTGTTGGGCGACAATGTGGATGAAGCCTTGATGTCGGCTCGTCATAGCAAAAGTGACAGCTAAAAAAATCCATTGCTCTTGAAGAGTAATGGATGAAGGGTGGGTCATTCGATGGCATCGGAATGTCCAACTGGCATATCCGGCACGTCTTTGACCTCATCTCGATCGCAGATCACTATCCCGGTTTGCCCGGGGATAATGCGATTCAGAAGACATTTCCTTTGAGCTTCTGACAAAGCCTCTCCGGGACGGAGCAGAACGTGGGTACGGTAAATATGCCCATTGAGCGCGCAGACCATGCAGGGAACTTTTTCTTTCCCTTCGTTCGGATCAGATGCAAGGCATCCCGACTGTTCGAGATCCCGCCACGACTTCCATCGAAAGGAACCTTTCCTGTCGTCTGGATATCGGCACTGGGAGCACTGAAGCCCGGCCAAGCCCCGATATTCCAGATCCATGAGTTCCGAATCCCCGGGAAGGTACTCATGTCTCTTTCGGACAATGTGGAGTTCTTTTCTGTAGGCCAGCGTTCGCTCAACCCGACACAGATCGTGAGATCCACACTGAGGGCAGGTAAACATGAAATGTTGTAACATAATGGTGATAAATGAATTGTTTGTTGGATAAGAAATCTTCTCATCCTTCTATATATCACCCTCGGATGGCACGATTTTCACTGAAGGACGGAAGACTAAATGTAATGATACTGTTACATTTAGTCTTGACCTGAGAATGAAGTGAGAACAGAGTAACGGTAGATACCATCTATTCATCGCATATGAAGAAATGCATAACAGGCGGCATTGCCGCACTTATTACGTTGGCGGCCGTCTATATGATGGCCGGTCAGTCACAGGCCTCCTCCCGTCAGCAATCTGTGGGGGACGCCATTTGCCATCAGCAGAACCAGGGAGTGGTCGTTTGCCCGGGATGCCAGGGGAAGGGCAATATCGGAGGGCAGAAATGCCAGCGTTGCAAGGGACGCGGGATTCTCAAGTCCAATGGCATGCCCCTCTGATGATTAAGATACTCCATAAGTAAATCTCAGTATGAATGCGAAAATATATCGAATCTCTCAGGCTGTCGTTCTTGTATTGATTTCCACATTACTTCTTCCTTCTTGTGGAAAGTCCAAGAAAGAAAAGGCTCTGGAAGAAATCGCACAGATTGACCGGGAGGTGACAGAACTGAATGTTCGTATTGCTCAGTACAACAGGCAACAAGATGAAGTCGTTGTTTCTGGTATCATCAATACTGTTGCTGGTCAGTATGGATCAACTTTAGGTGATATAGCGACAGGATCAGGACTGAACCGGGAAGTTCAGATTTTGCTGGACCGAAGGAATCAGCTTCTTCAGAGGAAACAGCAACTGATCTTTTCTGACTATGAGATTTTGAAGCATCAAACAGAGATGTTACGAAAGTAATCGTAAACACCAATCCAGGGCCTTTAATGCCAAAGTCCTTCTCACTATTAGAAAAAATCGATTATTAACGTCGCCGAGAAGGGATTATATGAACATGTGAAACATATGAGAAAATACATTACAAGTATCATTGCCTCACTTATCGCTTTGTCATGCTTTCATGGCCAAGTATTGGCAAATTACATTGATATCAAAGATCAATATGGGAAGACGTCACTTCATATAGCAGCCCAAGCGGGAGATACTAACGCTGTTCAGGCATTAAGTCAGGCCGGAGCTGATATCAATACCCGAGATGAATTCGGAACCACGCCACTCATAGAGGCTTCCAGATGTGGACATGATCAAATAGTTCGGATGTTGATTCAGGCTGGCGCTGATGTTAACGCATGCAATCAGCTTGGAGATACACCAATCACAGCAGCTTCATATCATGGACACGATAAAGTAGTCCAGTCACTCATTCAGGCTGGTGCAAGTATCAATGCCAATGGCCTGTACGACAAGACCCCACTCATAGAAGCGTCATCGGGAGGTCATTGTGAAATAGTTCAAATGCTGATACAGGCAGGGGCAAATATCGACGCTAAAGGTAAAACATCAGGCCCTCCTCTTTATTCGGCTTCTTCCAATGGTCATGATGAAGTTGTTCAAATGTTAATCCTCGCTGGAGCTAATTTAGATGCCAAGGGGTTGACTTCATTCACTCCGCTCATGGTGGCTTCTCGCAATGGCCATGATAAAATCGTACAAATGTTGATTCAGGCAGGGGCTGATATCAATGCCAAAGATGCCAGTGGGCATACTGCGCTCATTTGGGCGAAATCAGAAGGTCACGATCCTATTGTCGCTATACTCAAAGAAGCAGGAGCCAAAGGGATTGCCGTATCCCAAAGATCAATCTCATTTTTTTCCAGCTTCGTTTGGTGGATATGTCTGATATTTTCCGTATGGATTCTGGCCCCCAAAAACAATCGCTTACAAATCTATTTTGTTATTGGTTATACCATACCATTCTTTGGCTTGGATATTCTTGCGGAGCTGTTTCATGGAAGTATCTATGTGATTAGTTTTGTTTTCCTTTTCTTAGCCGTAAAAGGAAAAACGGAAGGGTTATTGCATTGGTCGTGGGGTCGCTCCCTGACTTTGATGGGTATGGCACTCGTTTCAAGAGTCATTGCCCTATTTGTAACGAATGAACTTCTTTTCCTGTTGTACTGACACCTATAATCCTTGTTGTTATTTCAATACATAACACACATTTGGCGCTCCCACTCTACAAAGGATACTTGCTTTTGAACAACTCAACGAAAGGAGATTCTTATTATGAAAGACAAATCAACCAGACAACCGTGGCCCCGGAGTGCCAAGGAGACGGTGTGGGTGCTGAGCCTGATATTGGTTCCGGCATTGTTTTACGCCGTTATCGTAGATCCTAATCCATGCAGACACCAGCCAGTTGCTTACCGATCACCATATATGACCTGTCGTCCTTTGCTCGTTCAGTTCGTATATAAACTCAAAGACCAAAGGACCAAACACCCGGAGGATTTTCCCTCTCCGCAAACAGGAAATGAAAAACTTATCAAAGAGATTCTGGATGCGGAAGATCCTGATGAGTATCTGCAATCACTTGGTTACGATTGAATCATCCAACAGCCTGCTGTAGAGCCATCTACAGCAGGCTGTTGCTTTTCTTTTATCTGGCTCGTAAAATATTGCTCATGCGATCTTCTTACTGGCGACAACTCACTAAAGGGGCTTCGACAATTCATGGAGCCGGGTACGACAAGTTTATGTCTACTTTCCCGGGGCAACGGGATGTGAAGATTCTTCTCTTCTGAAATAACACCTTCCCTCCCGTCATATATACCAGATACAGGAACTTACCTGCCTGTCATCCTTCACAAAGCCGCCATGTTCCCTATTCCGGGCATGGCGGCTTTACCGTATCCACCCATCAACAACGAAAGAACAACCATCATGGCTATCAAGCTCATCGCCAACTACAGCAAACGCCTCGGGCTGCCGGGGTATTCCTCCCACCAGTTCGAGGTATCCATCGAAACCGAAATCAGCAACACATCCGAACTGGCTGCGGAAACCGAACGCCTCTACGGCTCCCTTCAGGCTGCCGTCGACGCCCAGATCCAACAGGTTGGATTCGTCCCAGACGAACATTACGGCTCACAGGTCACGCAAAGGCCTGCCCTTGGGGCTTCCTGCTCTCAGACGACACCTGCATCATCCGTGAGGCAAACGCCTCCCGCAAGCGTTCCTGAGACCTCTGTTGCAACTGTTCCCGCATGGAAGTGCTCGGAAAAGCAACAGTCGCTCATCCTGGAACTGGCCGGAAAGGCCGGGCTGGATGACACTGCCCTGAACGAACTGTCTGCCCGGAGATTCAACAAGGTCGTTGCCATGCTCAACCGCATGGAAGCCTCCGGGCTGATCGACGAACTGATGAATCGTTCAGGCTCTTCATCCAAACGTTCGGCATCAGGCAGGAACAACTACACCCGCCGTCCCGCTACGGCCTATGCCGGTAACTCCAACCCGTACTGACCTATGATTGCTCCCGTAATCCGGCCAATACGTTCATCCTCCCTGCACCCGGCTATCGCATTGGTGAAGAAGGTTCCTTCGGAAGCTTCTCCTACTTCTGCCATACGCCCGGACTATCTGTCTCCCTCTTCGGTCAAATCGTACCTGTCGTGTTCCCTGCGCTTTTTCTTCGAGAGGGTGGCGCAGATACGGAAACCGACAACGGTCGCCCTGCATGTCGGCAAGGCCATCCACGCCACACTCCAATCCTTCAACCTCGCCCGATGGCGGGGAGAAGACAGCAGTGAGACGGCCATGGAAGAAGCCTTCTCCTCCCACTTTCTGGAGCTGGAGAAGACGGAAGGCCCGGTGAACTACGCCGACGAAGAAACGAGACAGAAGGTACGTTCCTGCGCATGGAACACGGTCAAGGCCTACATGGCCTCCGACGAGGTTGCTTCACAGATGCCTCTGGGAGTGGAAGTAGGGCTGTCGGCTACCATCCCCGGCCTGCCGGTTCCCGTGCGAGGCGTCATCGACCTCGTCCAGCACGACCTGACGGCAGTGGACTACAAGTCTGCTGCCGCCAAACCGGACACCGGGCATGCAGCCTTTGATTACGAACTTCAGCTGGTCACCTACCAGATGATGATCGAAGAAGCCACGGGAGACACGCCTCCGTCACTGGATCTAATCTACCTGGTCAAAACGAAGACACCCCAAGTGATCCGGGTCAAGACTCCGCCAGCCAATGAACAGCGTAAGCACCGCGTCGCCGACCTGTACAAAATCGCGTACGAAGGCATCACCACCGAGCGTTTCTATCCCCAGCCCGGGATGCAGTGTTCCTGGTGCCAGTACAGGAAGGAATGCTCCGGATGGTGTAACACGTGAGGGAGAGAGAGGATAGAGAATTCGTACCATATTCAGAAGCCTGCCGTGAGGGTTGGCTTCTTTTTAGCTGGGATTAGTAGAACGAAGTATATTTTACATGTAATCCCATTTCATGCTTTCTTCCTTCAAGCCTTTAGCCAAATTATCTAAGTCAGGGAAAATATCCCAACGTCGAAGGTTCTGACTGTATAGGTATTCTCTTAATTCGTTTTTCTCTTCTTCTTTAATGATAAATTTTTGTGTCTCATGAACAGTGATTACAGAGCTTTCTCTTTTATTTGGTGAATCTACGGGTGGCAGGTGAAGGGTAAAGAAGGAGGATTGTCTAGATTGTCTTTGATTGTAAACACGTGGAGTAAGGGAGATTATCTTCCCATAAACATTCTGAAATGATTTTAAAGATCGATCTGCAATGATTTTTAGGTCTTCTTTTTTCGTGCAATTTATTATGTGTCCTGGATATTCGGCGGCAATTTTTTCGAAGTCCGGAGCCTTTATTCTAATTTCTTCTGCATCACCGAATACATAATTGATAAAAGCCTCTTCTATTTCCTGCTTTTCTTTGTAATTATAGCACCAGAGAGAATTATCAACCCCCAGATATGAACCATAAGATTCCGGGCTAATCCAATAAAGACAACTTTCTCCAGAGTTATCTCCACACTCATCGGGTTGAAGTGCAAACCATAAAGCAATTAAAGGATTTTCGGTCCAATCCAACAACCGGGTAGGCAATCCATGGTGCTGAGCCAAGTGATACCACTCTATGTTTGTGTATGATCTATTGAGAAAGGCTGCACCTTCTCTTTTGAATTTGGATAGCAACCGTTTTTCTTTATAGCTAGCACTATATTGACAAATTCCATCATATATCATTTCAGTTACCGGGTCAACGTTTCTTAATATAGATGGAAGCAAATCCCATGTCGCATCTCTATGACCTCTGTACCAACGGACGCTTTTCAACCCACCTCCATTTTGGCAGTCAATAAATTTCAGAAATCTTAAGACAGCAGGATTTTTTTCAATGTACCAGTTCATTACAGGTAAGAGGCAGAAAAGTTATAATGTACAGAGCCAAATTTCAGATCAAAAATATTAATCTGAAATTTCATGATCAAGAGGGTCAAAAAATTGTCAATGTTTCTTTTTATGGCTCCTTACGAGTTTTCTTCGCAAATACCTTTAGCCGTAGAAGCAGGGCTAATGGCTATCGATTCTAGTATGAGGCGTCATCGCTCCCCAGTCACACAGCCTAAGGCAAGTAGATTACGAGTCAGCCTTTCGATGTCCTTGGAAGAACTATTATGAACGGTACTGTATTGCCAAAGCAACTCCATCTGCTAGCTACCCTCAACCTTGATTTGCTACCTGTTGAATCTGAATCGCAGGTGAAATTCGAGTTCTAACCTCGTTATAAACAGCGATGTCGACGCCTTCGGCTACCTCTAATGACACGACTAAACCATATGCAATAGGACTCTGGATTTTTCCAGCATCTTCACGGCAATTCACTTTGATTTCGATGACATTCCCTTCTATGAACGGCTCTGCTTTCTCGCCTTCGAATACCTCATGCTGGACTGTTCCTCGTTGTACCGCACGCCAGCCGTTAATACCGCCGCAGCTTTCTTTTCTATCTTTGGCGAGTGCAATTCCTCCGACTTTAACCCACAGGTGTGCTGTTCTATACTTTTGAGTTCCGGCAGAAATTGGTGAGAGCCATGCCATTGTAACGGTCAGACGTCGCCATTCGGGCCGTGAGCCCAAGGAAGGAGGCAACGGTAATTTGAAAACATGGGCTTCGCCATCCAAAAGTTGTCCAAAACCTAACACTGTAGCTCTCTGTTCTGTACAATCCAGAACACGATTTATTTGAGGTACTCCATAACCCATCCATCTGCTAATGAGTCCACTGATCTGGCGATTCTTTTCTGAAGCGCGCAGTAGGTTTCCGACTTGAGTACCCATGTCCCTCCACGAACATCCATGAACGAGCATAGCCTTCAACAATGGTACTTCACAAGCTCGGACATCAATATCTATAGCCTGTTCAGCAAGTATTTGTTGAAGCGAGTCATAACAAATACCAGCCGAACGACTAATTAAAGCAGCAGCATTACTTGTTCCACATGAATAGGCAATACCTTCAAGACTCCCGGATTGCCGGGCAGGGATAGCAGTTTTGTTTCCCGGTGGAGTATTGCGAATTGATGGTTCGGCAGGTTTTATAACATAGTTATCTTGTCGTGAAAGTCGGAGATCTTCCTGATATAGAACTTTGCCTCCCGGGAAGACGATATCTGGCTTAATTGCCCTGCGATAGCCACTACCGAACGATGAAACAGGACTTGGCAAAAACTTCAGAAATGGATTGAAGCTGTTATAGAACGCGCCAAAGTGAGATGAATCGTATTGGACTGAACCAACCGTCAGCCCGTTCATACTCTCGGCTGGAGAGAGAAGCTTACGATTTCTGGCATCAGAAAAAAGAGCATTAACAATAGCGGTTTCTTGTTCTTGAGGAGTAGACGATTCAAATTCGGTTCGCGAAATCCCAACTTGTATGGAGCCTGATTGATTACCTGCACTTATAACAAAAAGCACGCCATAGGTGAAGCTGAGCCAGTCCAATAGCCTTGCGACAGGGCTCATGGACTGCAGAAACTGTCTGTCTGGATCTCCAATAGATAAATTAATCACTCTTACAGAAGGAGCTATCGGGCCTTCTGTACCATCACCTTCAAATAGCCTTTTTACTGATCGATGGATAAGATCAACTAATAAAACGTCATCTGGAATGTATTCACGGCGAGGCGTCCGAAAATCATTTGGCATCGGTTTCATAATCGGACGTACATACACTAACCTCCCTAATGGCTGCACTCCATCGTTAAGGTCGCCGTGGACAATCAGAGACGCCATCGATGTACCATGTACCCGCTCATTGGCATTATAACTGTCTTCTACATTGTCAGGGTCGTCGACGATTAGCCTCCCATCCAGAAGCCGATGATTTGCCAATGGAAGCCCATCCAAAATTGCAATTACCGGTTCCCCATCTGGCCGAGAATATTCTTCAAGATCAGAATAGACTGCCTCGTCTTCGAGAAGTCTATCACCAGCAAGTATTTGTCCGACAGGTCGAAAGAACATTACACTATCACATATCACCAGTTCTGTATTTGGATTATCGACAATGGCCTGGATTGCTTTGGCTGGTAATTCGGCCAATATGCCATGATAAGCGATACCCTCATGCAGAAACTCAGACAAAACATGTCCACCTAGCTGTTGAATCTGATTAGTAACGATTGTTGAGCTTTGACTCCTCTTTTCTTCGCTGCTTCTAAACCAAAGTTCTACTTCGAACCGGATGAGCCTGTCCCCGTCACCCTCCAGATCTTCTTGCCAGGCGTCAATCACCCCGGTTTCCAAAAGTCTGTCCTTGACGCCCCACCGACGAATGTCCTTTAAGCGCAAAAAGATCTCACGAAACTTAGCTAATCCTTTATCGAACTTCTGTTTTGGATCGTCCTGATCCATATATCGACGCCACATAGAAAGCATCTCATCCAGAGCTCTTTGATTGGTCATAATCATGTACAAACGACCACTCAATTTCTTTTCTTTATCTTTTTCATCGAAGAAGTCCTGATCAGGACTTATTTCGTCGATTTCAGATTCACCCATCCACTCAAAGCCTTCAATACGCTTCACAGCATTGGCAAAGTCTTCCACGCTCCCGATGATTTCCATCACAAGAACCTGTTCAGGATCTATTCCTATTGCTGTTTGTTGAATTTCGATGTTTCGGGCGTGTACAGCGTTTTGTAGTTGTGTAAATTTGGGTGCAAGTCTTTCAGCTTGCCGATAATGTGTCGGCAAATGCGGTGTACCTCCACCACCGCCAATACTCAACCTGGAAGTTACTTCAGGTCTTGGGAAAAGGAGTAATGGGCGTTCAGGCATCTTTCACCTCCAGTTTATCCTGTTGCGTTACGGTAACTGATCGTGCAGACCAACTCTGAAGAGTTTTGGATACGATATCCTTCATGTCCATGTTCGGTTGTTCTAGCACATACTGACGAAACACGGTCATACCAAATTCTTCAACTTCTGCGAAATTAGACCCTTGGAGGCGTTTTGCCAATGTACTAGGGGCATATCCCAAGGGTATCTTGATCCGGCGTTCGAACTTTTCGACCCACTCTGTTAAGCGAGCCCGGGTTGGGCCCGGTAACGTCATGCGAACCTGGAACCGTCGCCATACCGCACGGTCCAGTAGTTCGGCATGATTGGTTGCCCCAATCACCATGACATGGCTTGGCAGGTTGTCGATTTGCATGAGTAGTGAACTCACCACGCGCTTGATCTCACCGGTTTCGTGAAGATCACCGCGCTCCTTACCAAGTGTTTCAAACTCGTCAAAGAAAAGAACGCACTTTCGAGTAGAAGCGTACTCGAACAGTTTCTTCAAGCGGACAGCTGTCTCGCCCAGGTATGTGCCGACGACACTCTCATAACGAACTATAAGCAAAGGAACCATTAGTGCTTCTGCAATAGCTTCGGCCAACGATGTCTTCCCATTGCCAGGTGGCCCAATCAGAAGCACACGATTGCGAGGTTCCAAGTTATATGACCTGAGCAGATCGGTCCGGTGTTGTTCCTGAATCAGGCTCTGGCAAATCTGCTGCACCTCACCTGGCAAAATGAGATCGGAAAGCTTTCGTTGGGGCATGACCTCATGGAACAGATTGCCCATGCGTTGATCTAGCATAGAAGCACCGCCATTGGTGACGGGACGTTCGACTGGTGTAGCGTTGAGAAACTCCTCAAGTTTTTCGGCCAGCACTTTGTGCTGCTTGGTCCGTTCTTCGGCGATGATCGCTTCGACTATCTTCCTAAAGTTGACCTTGTCGCCCCGTACGCCGGATTGGACAAGGCGAATGAGTAAATCTGCTCGTGCCATTATTTGCCTCCTATTCTTGTTACTGTTTGGTTGTGCCACATGGGTAACCAGAGGGCTTCTTCCTGAATATTGTCAGGGATTTTAGAGGATAAGTAACCGTAGTTTCGCTCTGGTACAAACCCTTTGGCGTCACAGCAGAGGAAGTTCTGTTTAAGTAGAATTGAAAGGTTCAGCATTTGTTCGTTACTGCTATATTAGTTTGGTCATGACCGCTCCTTACTGCTGAGATTGATGCTCTTGCAGATCGGTTTATTGTTCGCGTGCAGCCATTTTTCATCCATAGCCTTCATTCATCATGTTTTCAGTAAGAGCCAGAAGATTACTGAAAAACCAGAACACAATGTCACTAAAATGGTTCCCATAACCTACATTGACGGGTTACCGAAATCAAGTGGATTTGCAGGCAAAAAGACGGACCGTGATGATTTACGTTGTGGGAATGTATCAGTAAATCATGCATCATAGAAGAGGACGCCAATTTTTGAGCTCTTTACTCTGAAAAATCCCTCTCTTCCCACGTCATATATTCCTGAGGAAGTAGATTCTCTGCTTTCTGTCTGTGCCCGCCTCCCGGCCTTGTTCCGGGAGGCGGGCTTTTTGTTGCAACAAACCAATCATCAATGAATATGAATACTCATACATCCACACGCGAACTCTATCGCAATCGCGACAATAGTCCGCTGGACAGATTCCAGATTAGACGTGTCGCCCCATCCGTCTTCGCGGACCGTGAGGACGACAGCCGCTCGAAGAAGTACCGCTTCGTTTCCTCCGACTCTCTGCTTGACCAGATGGAAGAGGCGGGTTTCCTCGTCGTCGGAGCCCAGGAACAGCGTACCCGGAAACCGGACGGCACTCCTACCCGCAAGCACCTGATTCGCTTCGCCCACCGGGACGTGCTGGAATACAACCGTGACCAGCGCGTCGAAGTGGTCATGATCAACAGCCACAACGGCAGCTGTTCCTACCAGCTCATGGCCGGGGTCTTCCGGCTGGTCTGTACCAACGGTCTGATTGTCGGGGCTCGTATTGCCGCCATCAACATCCGCCATATGGGCCATACCGGAGAAGAAGTGATCGCCGCCAGTCTTCAGTTGGCCTCTGAAATGCCCCGTATCATGGACGACATTCGCCGCATGCAGGAAGTCGAACTGCCCTACAAGCGACAGGTGGACTTCGTTCATGAAGCGGCCCGGCTGCGCCTGGGAGACGACTACGAAGGCAGGATACGCCCCGAAGCACTTCTGTCGCCCCGGCGCTGGAACGACATCGGCTTTACGGCGGGAGGCCCGGCTACCGTCTGGCAGTGCTTCAACCGGGTTCAGGAAAACCTGATCCGGGGAGGTGTTCCCATGAAGCCACGGAAGGAAGACGTCTACCGCCGCCGTTCCCTGCGGGCGCTCAACGGCATTGACGGCAATACACGCTTGAACCGGGAGCTCTGGGATCTGGCCGACAGCTACACCCTGAACAACTGACCTGAGACAATCATGAGAAGAAAACATCATCCGAGGGTGAAGCGCATGGGACGGACTCCATCCCTGACCGGGCTGGAGCTGGCTATTCTCCTGTACCTTCACGGCGACTTTGAACGCAGTGACGAGGAGATCATGGCGGAATGCCATGGAATCGAACAGGAAAGCGTCAGGCATGCCATCCGTGGTCTGGCTGGCAGGGAATTCATCATCCGCACGAAGGAAGAGGGATTTCTGCTTCGGCCCGACTGCTGGCTGATTACCTATGCCGGACGGCAGGCGCTCAAGCAATGGGTGTCCGCTGCCGCTCCGACTCGTCGATCATCCCGAACAAAAGTTCCCGCATAAGACACGGCCATGAACATGAAAGACCTCCTCATCGCCCTGGTGGCGCTCGTACTGCTGTGTTTGCTGGGGCCGGTTGCCGTCGGCATCCTGTCGGCTCTGGTGACCGTGGCTCCGTACCTGCTCGCCGTGCTGTTGATCCTGGGTGTCATCGCCTTCTTCTGCAAGTAACCCCGATTACAAGAACCAAAAGAATGAAAACGATACCCATCATCGCTCAACTGCGTTCCACGAGCGAATACGATACGGATGCTCCGTGTGTGTACATGGAACTGGATACGGAACTATTGGCCCGGATCGAAAAGGCCGTGTCGCTTTACAGCAGACATCAGCATGATCCTTCGCTGAGGTTGAGCAAGCTGACAATTCATGGCCCATCCATGACGGCTCTGGTGAACCTCCCGGCGCTGACGGAAGAACAGCGGGAGACTCTGAACGACGACGAAAGCATCCTGTTGGATTCTCCGATTCCGGAGACGGAGCTGGCTACCCTTGAAAGCTGCATCCGGCTCTGCGGTGAAGGCATCGACATCCTTGATGCCCGGTGCCTTTATGCTGTCGCCTGCAACAAGCACACACGGGACATGTATGAAGCCAATATCGGGGCCGTACTGAGACATCTGCTCGACTCACACCATCACCCCGGAAAGGAGGACTTGCCTGATGCTGACGATTGAAAAGTACAAGGGAACCCGCTTCTGGGCCGTCTTCCGCGACGGAGAGCTGTTGGCCGTGACCGTGTACAAACGTGGAGCCGAGGCGATCGTCAGGACGCTGGAAGCCAGGAATGGGTAAAGCCTCCATTCAGCAGCTCTTCTTCATCATGAAGTTGGGCTGTTTTTTATCTGTCAGGTATAGATTTCAAATTTTGTTACAGTACTGTCCGGCATACTTAAACAACAGGACGATGAGTTCATCGAACCGGGTGAAGTAGAGCTCGGAATCACCAGAGTCTACACTACCCTCACAGAGCAAGGTCCCATTGCTTTCAAAGGAAAGGCAGTAGCCAACATAAAGTCAGCCTCGTCATCAGAGCGGTTTACTTTGTTTGTACTTACAGGCGTAGCCTATCCCTGCTACGTCTGGGCCTACGCCTTCGAGTATATGTTCTCACCAAGTCTGATCAAGACCAGATACAAGACAGAGATCTACAACCCGGATCAAGTCAGGGAAAAGATCCCCAAGTGGATTGCCGAGTACCAGGACAAGACAGTAATTAGGCAATTCCGGGAAGCAGGCTTGTACAAGCCACCAAGCCTAGAAGCATTATGAGTAAGAAAGGGAAGCCATGCAGAAGGTTATGGAGGAGTACCAACCTGAGCTACACAGGACAGAGAGGCCGTCAATGGAAGTGCACTGGAACGAAGACAGGAACAAGTTCCGGGCCTACTTCCCGGGACTGACACATCGGTTAGCCGCACATGGTAAAACACGAGGAGGAGCCGTTTGTGCCGCAGAAAGGCTACTTAGGGAAAAATATCCACGGGATGTCATGCGGTGAGTCCAGCTAAACTGGACAGTTTGTAACAAAAAGACCCCTTATTTAGGGGTAAACTGTCCAGTGTTGGGCACTAAACCGTCCAGTCTCCATGTGCATCATTCGGCGCGAATGGTTGAGCATTAGGCGGTTGTCTATGTGTGGGCTGCTGGGGATTTTTTGGTGTGTGGGAGCGTTTTTGCATGAACACGCGCAAGCGCTCATTCTTCCCGGAATAAATCATACAGACAATTTTCTTTCACGCACTTCTTCTTTAGAAGAAGTGCGTTTCTGTCAACGAAAAGGGATGAACCCCTTGCCAGTCTGTCGGTAAACATGGATAGTAAGGAATCCTCTGAGCGAAGAACAAACAATTGAGTTGTTAGTGTAGAAACATCGGGCTTGAAGAGGCAGACAGATCAATAAAAACGTTTGTCTATGTATCATTCATAGGACTTAGGACGGTGGATACGTTTAGGTAGGCGTTCCTCTTCAAGCGTCCGGCCTACAGGGTCATTGTTGGCATCGACAAGATTCCGGAGACTGTCCGTTAGGCCCAACACAAACAAGACGGTGGCGTAACTGCCAAAGGATACACGAGGGTCACCTTTTTCAAGGCGTCCCAGCGTCGCACGCGAAATGAACGCCCTTTCAGCCATGAGAGTCGTAGGGATGCGCCTCCTCCTGCGAGCATCCCTAATATCTGCACCCAGCTTCTTGAGAGCGGCCTTGACTGGTCCAGGTAAGGGGAAAGATGTTTTCATGAAGACAATATGATTCATATAATAGGCACAAACGAGAAATATGTTTCATGTATGAGACATAATTATATGGTTAGGAATAAAATGCTTTTGATCTCGAAGAAACTAAATAATCTTTCTGCGCATCCAGGCATAGAGTTCCGGGCGCACAGTATCATCTTCTGTACGTTCGAGACAATGAAACTGTAGCTAGGCCCATTGTCACTCTTAGCATTCGAACGTACAGATCTCCTTTCTGCAGGGTGTCAGATCATATTGTTATTCATGATATCATATCGTTCATCTATGACGCTGAATGGCGTCAAAGACTGACACTCTGCAGAAGTTTTTGTCGTACCCGCGTTATGCCGGGTACATGGATTAAAACCGCTACAATTGCATCAAACTAACACGGCCATATCGTGGTGCCCGGGGCAATACCCGGGCACCACGATTCTTTTTAGCCGTAGGATGCCCGAGAAAGGCCGTCAAGGTTCCGGGATGAGAGTTTATGCCTCTTAGACCCTCCTAGCTCGTTCTAGGGCATCCTGGGCCCATTCTAGCCGGGTATGCGGGATTCTTCCGATATGGAAGGTCTTCTGCGGTGTCTGCGTGAGAGGCCGGGTTCTGCGAAGTGCTGGAAACTACTTCGAGTTGAAGTATGAGTTCGGCTGAAGCCAGGCGAGCGAAGCGAAGCCGGCGAAGCCTATTAGAGAGCGAAGGGACGCGCAGCGGCCCGAGCGGGTGGGCAAATATTTTCCCCTATGAAGCGAAGCGTAATAGGGTGATTCGGAACGAATCATATTTATTATGCGGGTCAAATCTGACCTAGGTTTCAAAACTTCAAAAATCAGGGTCAGATTTTGGGTACGTCAACCTATATAGAGAATCAATGAGTTATGAAGATTTTTAGACCTATCTTCATAACTCCATGGGTGAGTATGTAGTTATGAAGGCGATTTTCGTCTAGTCTGAAAAATCAACAATTGGCATTAATATCTTACTGTCAGTTATTTATGTCAATTGGCCCGGTTTATGACAACGTTGAAATGAGCCAAATTTGATGTAAAATATTGCTGAAATTTCATTAACCTTTAATACTTAACACTTACATGAACAAAATAGAAGAAATACTAACCCTTATCAGGGATCGCTATAGGTGTGATGAGTTCGTCGCACGAACTATTATGGGAGGGCATTTAGCACGTCCTCATTCGTACGTAGACGGCATGAATAAACGAAATAGATTCGCCCCCTCTACGATGGAAAAGCTCGACAGGATTGAACAATTCTTTCGAGAGGAAGAAGACTATATCCTTCGCTGTCCGTACGTCCCGGCGTCGGAAGAATTAGAGAGGGAGGCTGTCAAGGCGGCTGGACGGCTTGCCAGGTTGATTGAATACTATGAGAATTGCATTCCTATCAAGAATGGGATGGCTAAGCTTCGTCGCAGGTTTATTACTCGTGATGGGAAGTTATACCTGAAGGATGGGCCAACATCTCCTTATGTGAAGGTAGGGAAGGATTTTGTTAAACTGTCTCCGAAGGTTTTTGAACTTATTCATCTGGCAGAGGAGATTCGTCAGGCGAAATCAAAAGGCAAATTCGACTCTCGAAGCAAGAAAAGCCGTCTTGCTTACACAGAGAAGACGGGGCGTCCGAGCAGTCTGACATCTGCTCAGCAACAAAAGTTTGCAAAACTGGGATTACCTAAGCCTGAGGACATAGTCTATCTGCACGATAAGCAGGAGTTTGAGAATAATAAAGACGAGGTGAAGTTGTACAAGCATAGCTCGGGTAGATGGGCCAGGAGTAAAATAACAAGAGTTGTCCCTATAGTTACTAGCAGGTGGAAAGACGAAACCTATCCCCCGGTGCAGCGCATCATCGACCTTCTTACATTTGAGCAGAATTGGTTTGATGACTACAAGGTTGTCTGGCAGGATAAGGAGTTCTCAGGACTGCAGGCAATGGGCGTTAACAAGGCGGCCGTTCGAATCGTTCTCCCGGTACGTATTCAAAGTATCAAGGATAATGATATCGTGATATACAGCGATACGTGTCCTGTAGAGTCAACACCACTGATGGCTTCGTATGCTGCGTGGCTTTACTCCACTATGGGCTATCCAAAGCCCAATAAAATGCTGACAAACTTATGTCCTGACAAGGAGATGCTGGAGGGTATCACAGAAGAGCTTGTGAAAGCTGGGGACATCATGCAGAAGAAGTTCGACAAGGCAAAAGCCCTTGGCGACAGGTTCAAGAGAAGAAAGACATCCCGATAACACAACACCCCCGGCATAAAGCCGGGGGTGTTGCTTTTCTTTTTATCTCATGCGTTCATCTCTTTGAGCTTTCTCGTGTACTTTCTAATGAGGGAGCCACGGGTGCATCCAGAGCAACTCTTGCCGCCTTTGGTTTCAAGTTCCTGAAGGAACTCCTGACGGATGGACCAGGCCAGTTCGGTGTAGCTTTCCTGCTTTGCGTCAGCTTCGAAAATATCATCGTAGTAGCCCTGTTTGCTCTTCACCTTGGATGTACTGGCTTCGGCGACGATGAGCTGGGCGCCTGTCAGGATAGGATACTTCCTGATGCCGGGATCTGGTGTCATCCGGAATAGACCTTGGTGAATCTTGTGAACATGAGTGGACACGGAGAGACGCTCCATGACATCTTCCGGGAGGTTGTCGAGGGCTTCTTGCAAGTCGTCGATGTCGATCCCCTTCAATGGTTTTTGTTCTTCTGTGATGTGATCGTTATTGAGGTAGTTTAGACATCTACTGTCTCAGGCAAAATATTGAACCATGCCTCGCCCTCGGCTGCACGCACGCCTTCCCGGTAGTGCTTCTCCGTCATGTTGGAGCTCGTGTGTCCCAGCCACATGGACACCCGGGGAATGTCGTGTGTCTTGGCGGCAGCATATGAAGCGAATGAATGGCGCAGGGCGTTATGAGGCAGAACAATTCCTGCAATTTCTGCCAGTTTTTTGAGGCAACGCCCATGGCGGTTCTCATGTAATCTGTCAATTTCGTCAGGAGGTGGTTCATATTTCGCCAAAGCGAGCCATGCTTTGGCTGCTGTGGGAAGTGGTACAAAACGCTGCTTCCCAGTTTTGGCTATAGATGCCGAGACAAATACTTCATCCTTTTCATCAAGAATGGCATCTGGCGTTATTCTGACACATTCGGAACGCCGCAGGCCACAAAATGCGGCCAAGACCAAGCGAAACAACATGCCTTTGTCATGATCAAGCGCTGCCTGTAAAAGTTTTTTCAGATCGCCCGGAGAGATAATGCCAATCTCGACAGATTCAGCTCTCGGGGCAAGAGTCCTTTTGACCGGGTTATATGCAATGAGGTCCCTGCTCTGCGCCCAAACAAAAAATCCATGCAGGGTTGTGCGGTAACGCCGTCTAGTGGCGTTGCTGAGCGGTTGTTTTCGATATCGGAATGAAGCCAGCTTTTCTTCGATCATGTCCGGTGTAATCTGATTGAGCGGAAGGTCTTCCCATCCCTGTGCCCATTTTTGCAGTTCCATGACCATGCTGTCATGATGGGCTTTCTTAACCAGATTTGATTCAAGTTTTTTGTCGACGACCTCTCGATATTGTTCTGCAAGAAGACCGAACTTTCTTTTAAAATCGACTTTGACCTGTTCTGTTTTATTGGCAAGGAACCTGGTCAAAGAAAACATATTTGTCAGTTCCTCCAGCCGATCCAGATTTTCCTCATCCGTACGAGTTACAATCCAATTGCCATCAGCGTCTTTCCGTCCATAACTTGCACCGTTGGCTATTTCCTGCTTCAGATTTTTCAATGCTTCCCGGACGACCAGATACAATGGAAGGGACGATTGCTGGGTTACTTCATCATAGATGTTCCTGAACTCTCGCCATAAAAGGATAGCATTGTAATCATGTTCATCAACATGTTCTCTCCACTCCTGCTTTCGTAAGTATTCCGGCAACATATCCTCCAAGGACTGATGCTGAAGTTGTTGATAGGCTTCCAATGCCTCTTGATAGGAATCAAAGAGCCGGTGAGTATGCGGATTTACCGACATATCGCGCACCAGCCATTTTTTCTTACCCCTGTGCATTCTAGGGGTAAGAGAGATATGTGAACCATACTGTTTTTTCCGGGATCTCCTCACAGTTGAAAGTATCTCATAGCTCATTTTTATTGACAACCCGAAAGTGTGTACAAAGTGTGTACAGTAGTTTAACTTATTGATAATTAGAATGCGGATTCAGACTTAGGATCTGGTGCCGAAAGGCGTACAGGTTCGAGTCCTGCCAGGCGCACCATTTCACAATATAGGCATATCATTAACAGTGATTACCTATATTTCTTGAGGAAAGGGGCAATGAATGCCGTCCCCAGTCCAACCAGGGCAATCAGGGAGAAAGACCACCGGAGAGAGGAAGCATGGGCAATATGACCAATGACCGGCGGCCCCATCAGGAACCCCAGAAAGCCGATGGTAGAAACGGAAGCCAGCGCCATGCTGGGAATCATTTTCCGGGATTTCCCGGCCATGCTGTAGCAGAGCGGGACAATGGAAGAGGTGCCAAAACCCACCAGCAGAAAGCCCAGCGTGGCGGACCACAGCATCGGGAACAGGACGGAGACGAGCAATCCGGAGGCAATAAGGATGCCGCTGGCGCGCAGAACCCGCACAGGCCCGAAGCGCATCACCAGGCGGTCTGCCGTAAAACGCCCCAGGGCCATGGTGCTCATGAATGCCACGTATCCCATCTGCACCAGCCCCGGGCCAGGTTTTACCACGCTTTCAAAGTACACGCCGCTCCAGTCAAACATGGTTCCTTCGCTCACCATGCTTCCGAAGGCGATCAGCCCGATGACCAGTACATAAGCATCCATGCTCCGGAACATGCCGCCTCCCTGGGAGGAGGAACGCCGGGCATCCCTCGGCAGAAGAGAGGGGGAAAAAACGGCCAGAATAATCATGCATATCAGGAAAATGGCGATGAAATGCGTTTCCGCAGAAATATGCCAGTCCACCATGGCAGCTCCCAGCAAAGCTCCGAAAAAACCCGCCAGGCTCCATAAACCGTGGAACCGGGCCATGATGCTGCACTGGTACAGCCGTTCCACTCCCACTCCCTGCGTATTGACGGATATATTCGTCAGATTTGCGGCTACCCCAAAGAAAAATAACCCGGCCGCCAGTTCCCAGAAAGACCCCGCCATACCCAGGCATACAAGCACGGCAGGATAAAAGACGGATGCCGCCATCAGTATTTTCCGGCTGCCGCAACGGCCAACCAGGTAACCGGATAGCGCCATGGCGGACATCTGCCCCACCGGGACGGCAAAGAGAACGGACCCCAAGTCGGCATCGTTCAACCCCAGTGCACTTTTGATGTCCGGGATGCGGGATGCCCAACTGGCGAACACCAAACCCTGAAGAAAATAAAAGGTACTGACCGACAGACGGTAAACACCTTGCGTCGTTTTAGGAAGAGGCACATTCATGATGAATTTCCTGATCGCGCAAACGCTATCCCTATTCCCCTCTTCTGGCAAGAGAAATCATCTTTTGTACAATAAGATTTTACACGCAAACAGGCATCCGGAAAAAGGACAGGATTTACGGATATTTCTCCCCCGCCATTTTCCAAGGCAATTTTTCTTTCACATAAAAAACGCCGTATTCCTTCATGGAACACGGCGTTGGTAAAAGGGAACAAAAACGGTCAACGGGGATCGTGGTGCCAGTTCAGGGCACCCTTGCCCAGCGCATACAGGTAGGCCACCAGCAAAATGCCAATGAAAATGCACATGGCCGTGAACGATTCCGGATTCATCATAATATAGTCCCGGAAATTGACGGCCCAGGGGTAGAGGAATACCACTTCCAAGTCAAAAATGACAAAGAGCATGGCCACCATATAGAATTTTACAGAGAACATGGGGGCGCCTTCCCCCATGGGAATCATCCCGCATTCGTAGGGAATGTCCGCCGGTTTACGCACGGAAGAACGCTTGCCCATCAAGATACTGAGCAACAAGATCATGCCGGCCAGCCCCAGGGCGGCCGCCACCTGCACGAGCACTGAAAAAAATTCCTGATTCATGACGTCTGGCACGGGTGTACCACAGACATTGCGGAAAAGCAAAACTAAAAAGGACAACAGCTTTCATGCTGACGGGAGGGACGGTAAAATTCCGTCTCCCGCCCTGTCAAATAGTACAAAGGCAACAGTCCCTTCCATGGGGACGCCCGGCATTTCATATCCCTGGGACTTCCTTTCTGCGGGGCTCTGTCTTCCAGGGCATCTTACGGCAAACGTCTGTTTATCACAAAACTCCGCTATCCGGTTTTAACACGCAGAATCCAGGCAGGATGCAGCCTTCCACTTCAGCATTCGGCAATGAACCGGCAACAACAGCAGCCGGCAATGGCCCAGCTATCAGAAAGCCCTCCCCTCACGGAAAGCGTACAGGAATCCCCTTCATTGCCGGGAATAACGGACTCACGCCCCCATCAAATGGGAAATCCACCTTCCGGCTGCTTCCATCAGAATAATACACCCCGCCAATATTCCGAAAAAAATTCCCGCCAATTTAAGCAGCAGAAAGCCCATTCCCAGAAAAACACCGCCAATGCAAGCGAACACGGCCATCGCCAGCATATTAAAAAAATCTGACAATAACATCAACATAACCCTGATTTTATTTCATTACCCGGCAATTAGAAACGGGGTTTCCTGCAATTCCCGGCCCTTTCCTGCGGAAAATGGGCGTCCAACATCTTTCCAAGCACCTGCATCACTCCGTTTACCTCATTGGACGGCGCCTCAAATGCGGCCATGGAACGGATTTCCGGCACGGCATTCGCCATGGCATAACTGAAACGCGCCTGCCGCATCATTGGAGCGTCATTCATCTGATCCCCGAAAACCATCGTCTCCTCCGGAGAAACTCCCAGTTTCCGCTGAATCAATTCCAGGGCGGCCCCCTTATTGGCCCCTTTCCGGCTGATATCCATCCATTTCTCTCCGGAGACAGCCACCTGGAAGCCATGTTCCAAATGCTTCAGCCGGGGATAGCTGTTTTCCCCGGCTCCCAGGAAGTCATATACTGCTATTTTCAAAAGTTTGTCCCCCCGCACGTCCAGCAGGTCACCCACTTCTTGACAGCGTGTGTAATATTTGCGGGCCTCCCGGACGAATTCCGGCTGTTTGTCCTCAATATATGCGGAATCCCGCCCTGCGAGGACGATGCAGGTTCCTTCAATGCGCCTGATCCCGGCAATCAAACCGGCTACCGTTTCATGATCCATGTCCAGAAGCAGCCATTCTTTTCTACCCGCCGCCGCATAAGCGCCATTCTCGGCAATAAACAGCATCCGGTCCGCCACGGGGGCAAAGGTCCGGAGCAATCCGTCATACTGGCGACCGCTTGCTGCCGCAAAACGAATGCCGCGAAGCTCAAGTTCCCTAAACAAGGGAAAAAACGCAGGGTCCAATTCACCCTTTCCATTAAGCAGCGTCCCATCCATATCGGACGCAATAAGTTTGACGGAATCCATAACGCTGCCAGAATCATCGTTTATCCTTACTTCCAGGGCAAGAGCGGCTTCAGACAGCATGGAGCGGACAGCGAAAGGAAAGACCAGGAGGCCAGCAGCAAGGATACAGTTCTCTCCATCATTTTACGGAAGAATCTCCATTTCTTCCATAAGTTTCAGCTTCCTTCATTCTACCGTGAGTGCAGCAGCGGCAAATGCAAATAATTTGAAACCATCCGCACATCCGCAATATTTAGCGTATCACACCGAATTGCAAATTCGGATACAATTCAAATAATTGGAGTTAAATGATCCACGCCATAAACTCCATAATTTTTGTGAAGTCCGGCCCATGACACCATATTTTCCGTTTCCTTCGTAATTCTCTTTATCCACGAGCTTTTTTCCCAGATGAAGAGGAAAAAAATTCTCCTCCGAATTTGCAATCCGCCACCCGAATTCCCACATGGTTTGCCCCGGGCATTCTTTGCTCATACTATTTTTTCATTGCCCGGAGTTATGGATTCCTGCATCATGGCCTTTCGCAGTACCCCTGCTTATGATACACATGACTTTAAGAAAGAAAACTCTCTGGTTTCTTGGAGCTTTGAGCTTTTTTGCCTCTCTTGCCGCGGCTTTCGCTGTTTTCTGGCTGAACAGGAATGATTCTTCTCCCGCAGAATGGAATTTCAACCCTATCTGGACAAAAGCGGAAAAAGAACAAATTCTTACCGCAGCGAATTTCACAGCCCATCGAAGCCCGGAACGTTTCATTTACCGCGGGCTTTCCCTCAATTCACGCCATATTGACTGGCACATGTTTTCCGAGGTTTCCATGCGCCAATATATGAAGGACGAAATCAGGGAACGGCTTCAGATGATACGGGACACGGCGGAAAGCGCAGACGGACGCTGCATCACTCCATCCCATGAAACCCTGCTGCATCTCGCCGCCGGGCTCGGAGAAGTGCAGTTGCTGAACCGCCTTTTACAGCGCCATGCGGACCCGAACGTTCAGATCATCCTGCCGCAACAGGCCTTTCCCTCCATTCCGGACTCCGAACAGGGAAATACCCCCCTGACTTACGCCTGCCAGCCAGGCATGGACGACTCCACGCCCCTGCCGGTGCATAACAGGCTCTCCTGCCTTAATCTCCTGATTCAGTACGGTGCGGATGTGAATAAACCGGGGCCGCTGGGCTGGCCGCCCCTCGTCATCACCTGTGTAGCCGGTATTGGAGGAGCACCCTATGAGGAAGCGGCCCTGTTTCTTCTGAAATGCGGTGCGGATATTTCCCTCCAGCCTGAATTGAAAGGTAAAAAAACAAGTCTGCTCACATGGGCCGCGGCCGCCGGATACCCCCTGCTGGTCCGCAAGCTTTGCGAAGCCGGGTACGATCCCAATTTCCGCGGGGAAATGGCCCCGCCCCTTCTTTCCCTGAACCTGAACACTCCAAACGCCGCACTGCAAATTGCACATATTCTGCTGGAATACGGAGCGGACGTGAATGCGGCCATGCCCGCGTCCACCACCCTGCCGGAAACCGCGGGAGACACGGCCCTGCTGAACCTGTGCCGCCAGCTGGCTTTCATTGATGTGTCCTGCCTCCCTCAAATCAGGGACCTGGTCAATCTCTTCATCAAAGAGGGAGCTGACGTCAACCATCAAAACGCCGCCAGAGAAACTCCCCTCATGGCATGCTGCCGAGGCATGCTGCTGGGAGACGATTCCCTGGACCGGCTGAAACTGGGTATTGCGCGTCTTCTGCTGGACCACCACGCAAACCCATCCCTGAAAGACAAATACGGACGCACAGCCCTCCAGAGGATAGGCAACCGGTCAAACGAACATCTCCAGATGGTGCTGAAATACCTGCCGGAATTAAGCGTTCCGCCGCTTCCGAAGAAGGAAAACCATTGAATCCCGCCGCTCCTTACTTCACCCGGGCATTCACCGTATCCAGCAGAATGCCGGCATCCGGTTGGGACCCGGTGCTGATGAAATGGATATAACTGGCTCCATTGGGGGACTTATTAGCCATTTTCAACGTTCCGGCCTTCTTTCCGTCCAGAGACACCACGGCCTGCCCACCCTGCCAAAGAAGGGAAATTTCATGCCACGCGCCGGGCGAGAAAGGCACTTTTTTCATCCCCAGCAACAGATGGGGCGCAGGTTTCAGCCTGATCGGGAAGGTAAACAGGGCATAATCCTTCGTAGTGGAATCACAGGCATTGAACAGCCGGTCCGTCAGAGAGACCTGAAGGCCGGAATCATCCGCCTGCTCCCCGTCCACTACACGGAAGCGGAATTTGACCAGCCCTGTGGTCCCGTTCGGAAAGTTCCAGGTAGCTCCGCCGTTCCGGTAATCCACATTGGATTTTTCATTGACCAGTTCGGGATCATCCAGACGCTTGATTTGCAACACCTTCTTCGTTCCCCCGGACGGATCCTGAACCAGCTCGGCGGAAGGCTTGCGGTTATAACTGCAATGGCCTTTTTTCTGGGGGATATAAGTGTGAATGGTCCACTGGGAATTCAAATCTTTCCCCGTCTGCGTGGCACGCGTCTTGGCCCCTACCCAGCGGCGGTCCACAATAACCAGGCGGCGGTGGTTTTTATGCTGCCCCAGGGAAATAAGGATGCGGTTTTTGTCCAGCTGCACCATTTCGCTCTGGTGTTTGCCGCGGTCTTCCGGACCATCCAGCGTAGCATAGCCGGAATGGTTGCGGTGTTCGTCCAGGATGATCTCCCGGAACCCGTACCAGGTTTTGCCCTCGTCCCCGGACATAGCAATGTGGTGGGAATCACGGTTGGTGAATACATCCTCCCACGTTCCGTTGCCAGCTGTGGCGTTTTCAGGCAGAGCCATTGTATTCGTCCACAGGGAAACGATAGTTCCGTCATCCAGGCGTCCCAACGTGTTCATGGTCAGGGTGCCGAAAAAGCGGGAAGGCTCCGGTTTGCTCCACGTTTCCCCGTAATCCTTGGAAAAAGCCTGCCACGCCTGGTCCTGGGAGGTGCGGGCAAGCGCCCACAACGTACCGTCTTTCATTTCCAAAACCGTGGCTTCCACGGCATTGTTGAACCATCTGACGCCCTGGTGGGGGGGCCTGGCTTCATGTCTGGGGGAAGTAACACCGTTCCTGGATACATGCCAGGTCAGCCCCCCGTCATCGGAAATATGGAACTTGGTGCCGCCGCCCATGTTGTGGAACGGCACGATCACCCTGCGGCCCTTGTTCACAAAAACGGGGGTTCGCATGATGCCGCCCAGTTTTTTCAGGTTTTTCCTCTTTTCCGGGTCTTTCCAGTCTTCTTCCAGTTTGCCGTCATTCGTGACGGCAAGCCACTTGCCGTCCAGCCCACCCCTGGAAAGAAATACAAAGCCCCCGATAGGCTGCACACGAATGAATTCCCTGGTCAAAGGGTTGCGCACAATAGCCGGAGATTCCTTGGGAATGCCACCGTAGTTGGGAGGGTAGCCAGCCGGAGCGGCCTTCATTTCCCATGTTTTTCCGTTATCCCTGCTGACCAGGTAATCCGGTTCCTTGCGGGTACCGGAATAATGGCGTATTTCACGGGAGTCCACACGGATAAGGCCGCGCCCCGCATCAGCCGGCGGAGTGGCGACAACTTCAGGCTCCGGAACGGGTGCGGCCTTCTGTTGGGCATAACAGCAACAAAAGGAACCGGTCAACAATGCAAACAACAGGTTTTTCATAAACTAAATATCAAAGGCCATATATTTTCCTCAACCGGGGCTTTCCCTTCAAGCAGAATCCTACCTTCCATCAGAAGACGATCATCAGGAATGCTTTCCCGCCTGCTTCCCTCCCCGGTATTTTGCATCAAGCTTTTTCAGGAGTACGGCCAGTTCCTTTTCCAAAACCTCGTACCCCCTGGCATTGGGATGCACCACATCCTTCATGAATTCATTCTGCGGAGAAGCACCGTCTGCGGAAAGAAGCGCCTTTCCCGGATCGGCAAAGAAAATGTCCTTTCCGTTATGCAGCCCCGCCAACAGTCTGTTCGTCTGCTTCACCGGTTCCGCCAGGTTTTTCTCCTTCCGTGGGAGAACGCCCAGCAACAGGATTTTGGAAGAGGGGCACTTCCGGCGCACTAGGCGGACAAATGCCCTGATATTGTCCGCACATGCCTGCGGCGTATCCTTGCGGTGTCCCAGATTATTGGTCCCCAGCAGCACGATGATGACCCGCGGAGAAATGCCGTCCAGCTCCCCGTTTTGGACACGGTAATAGGCATTATCCACATAATCAAATCCAAAGCCCATATTCGTCGCTGCATGCGGACCGAATAATTTCTCCCAGGAACCCGATCCCGTATTTTTTCCGTCCCCGGAAGGCTCCCCTCCCCAATGGTGGGTAATGCTGTCCCCTATCATCACGTATTCAGGCTTGACGGCCCGGTTTCTTTTTTTAACGGCTTCATGCCGGGCATTCCAATCATACGGGTCCCGCTGATGGGGCTCCGGCTTCAGGGTAACGGGCAACGCGGAGGCCGGAATGGAAGGCGCAGAAAACGCCAGACTGGAACTCCCCAGCAATATGGCGAGCATGTAGGAGAGGAAATTCATAATCAAAAAGTAAAACCGGTTTTCAGTTTAAGCAAATTCTGCCGTGCATCAAGATCGCAGGCGTCACTTCCGCCGGCAGAGTAAAAAAGACCACTGCCCGTCCGGCAAATCCTGCCGCAACCACGGCCAGGCGAGCACCGTGTCCGGCCTCTTCCAAGGCGCGCTCCATTTCATCCATCCCCCGGCCTCTCCCGGAACAGGAACGCCCTCCCCCGTATTCATCTACCGGGGAGCGGGCAGCTTGCCGTACTTGTCGTCCATTTTCTTCAGCAATACGCTCAACGACTTCCCCAGTATGTCGTACCCCCTGGCACTGGGATGCAGCCCATCCTCCAGCAGCCCGGGTTTTGGGGACACTCCGTCCTCCCCCAGGAATTCCTCGCCGGGATTGGCGAAAAACACGCTGTTTCCGTCAGCCAGGCCGGATATCATTTTATTGGTTTCCCTAATCAGGGGAGCCAGCTTTTTTTCCTCCCTGGGGAGAATGCCCAGCAACAGGATTTTGGAAGAGGGGCACTTCCGGCGCGCCAGGCTCACAAAAGCCTTGAGATTGTCTGCGCAGACCCGGGGAGCATCCTTCCGCCCGCCAAGATTATTGGTTCCCAGCAGCACGATGATGACCCGCGGAGAAATGCCGTCCAGCTCTCCCAGCTGCAAGCGGTAATAGGCATTATCCACGTAATCGGAACCAAACCCCATATTGGTTACCGCATGGGAAGAAAACAGGCTATCCCAGGCGGTTTTTCCTGTTCCGAGAGCCCTGTTGTCCCCGGAAGGCTCGCCGCCCCAGCGGTGGGTAATGCTGTCACCAAAGACGACATATTCCGGTTTGACGGTCCGGTTCCGCTCCATCACTGCTTCATGACGTTTTTTCCAGTCATACACAGCCCGCGGGTTCACCTGGGGCTTCAGCGTGGGCGGCAATTCATCAGCACAGGCACCGGAGAAACAAGCAACGCAAAAAACTCCCGCCAGCAATAAACAAAGGCATGCATAAGATTTCATAACGGTAAGCGTTGAGATACTGCAATAGAGATTAGGAAAGTAAAGAGAAATAATCTTCCGTCACTTTTCCGCAATCGCATGTTCCCCTCATTTTCCGCTCCGCAACGGACAGACAGGTGAAACATGCCAAAGCCAGCGCACCCGCGTTCTCTTCGCAAAGAATTAGCCTTGTTGTCCCCCGGAATTCACGATATAATTACGCGGCGCGGAGTTTTGCCGTTTCCAGCCTTTCAGGGGCTGCGGAACGTTTTTCTCCAGTCTTCTTCACTACATTCTATTTATGATCAGCATAGTAAAAGACTTGAAGGAGTCCACCGCCCTTCCGCAGGAATGGCAGGGATTCAAGCCGGGAACATGGACGGAGTCCATTGACGTACGGGATTTCATCCAGCATAACTACACGCCCTATTCCGGCAATGAAGAGTTTCTTTCCAGCCCCTCCCAGCGCACGCTTCGTTTATGGGACGAGCTGAAAGTCCTGCTGAAACGGGAAATAGACAACGGCGGCGTGCTGGATGCTGATGAAGAAGTGGTATCCTCCATCACATCCCACAAGCCCGGCTACATTGACAAGGAACTGGAAGTGGTCGTAGGCCTCCAAACGGACGCCCCCCTGAAAAGGGCCCTGATGCCCTTTGGCGGCTTGCGCATGGCCCAACAGGCCCTGGAATCCTACGGGTTCAAGATGTGCGAGAAAACCGCGGACATTTTCAAAAAGATACGCAAGACGCACAATGAAGGCGTTTTCGACGCCTACACTTCCGATATCCGGGCGGCCCGTTCCGCCGGGATTATTACCGGCCTTCCGGACGCCTATGGCCGCGGCCGCATCATCGGGGACTACCGCCGGGTGGCCCTGTACGGCACGGATAAGCTGATTGCCGAACGCCGCAAGGACCTCAAAAACCGTGAACATTCCCCCCTTACGGATGAGCTGATACGTCTGCGCGAAGAAATGAGCGAACAAATACGCGCCCTGGAAGAACTCGCCCAGCTGGGCGCCTCCTACGGCTGCGACCTCACTCGCCCCGCCGCAAACGCCCGCGAAGCCGTGCAATGGACGTACCTGGGCTACCTGGCTGCCGTGAAAGAACAGAATGGAGCGGCCATGTCCCTGGGCCGCGTTTCCACTTTCTTCGACATTTATTTCACCCGCGACCTGGAACAGGGGCTCATCACGGAAGAGGAAGTTCAGGAAATCATCGACCAGTTCGTGATGAAGCTGCGCATCGTCCGTTTCATCCGCACGCCTGATTACAATAACCTGTTCTCCGGAGACCCCACCTGGGTGACGGAATCCATCGGCGGCATGGGAGAGGACGGGCGCACCCTCGTCACCCGCAGTTCTTTCCGCATGCTGCAGACCCTGTACAACCTGGGGCCGGCTCCGGAACCGAACCTGACCGTTCTGTGGTCCCGGAACCTGCCGGAAACCTTCAAAAGCTTCTGCGCCAAGGTTTCCATTGAAACATCCTCCGTCCAATACGAGAACGATGACCTGATGCGCCCGCATTGGGGCGACGACTACGGCATCGCATGCTGCGTGTCCGCCATGCGCATCGGCAAGCAGATGCAGTTCTTCGGAGCGCGCGCCAACCTCGCCAAGTGCCTTCTCTACGCCCTGAACGGCGGCGTGGATGAACTCAAGGGCAAGCAGGTGGCCCCGCCCTCCCCCCGCTACACGGAGGAAATTCTCAACTATGATGAAGTGATGGCCCTGTACGACAAGATGCAGGACTGGCTCGCCAAAACTTACATTGACGCGCTGAACATCATCCACTACATGCACGACAAATACTGCTATGAACGCATTGAAATGGCGCTGCATGATCCGGAAATTCTGCGCACGATGGCTACGGGAATCGCCGGGCTTTCCGTGGCGGCGGACTCCCTGTCCGCCATCAAGTATGCCACCGTAAAAGCCATCCGCAATGAAGAAGGGCTGATTGTGGACTTCAAGACGGAAGGGGAATTCCCCTGTTACGGGAACAATGACCCGCGCGTGGACGACATAGCATGCAGCCTGGTCAGCAATTTCATGGAAAAACTGCGCAGGCTCCACACTTACCGCAATTCCCTGCCCACCCAGTCCATCCTGACGATCACCTCCAACGTGGTGTACGGCAAAAAGACGGGCAACACGCCGGACGGCCGCCGAGCCGGGGAACCGTTCGCCCCCGGAGCCAACCCCATGCACGGAAGGGACAGGAACGGAGCCGTGGCCTCCATGCTCTCCGTAGCCAAGCTGTCCTATGACGACTCCCTGGACGGCATCTCCTACACCTTCTCCATCGTTCCCCAGGCCCTGGGCAAGGAGGAACGTGAACGCCGCGTCAAGCTCGTCTCCCTGCTGGACGCCTACTTTGCCGCTACAGGTCACCACATTAATGTGAACGTACTGGAACGGGAAACGCTTCTCGACGCCATGGATCACCCGGAAAAATACCCGCAGCTTACCATCCGCGTTTCCGGCTATGCCGTGAATTTCATCAAGCTGACCCGGGAACAGCAGCAGGAGGTCATCAACCGCACTTTCCACACCCGTTAACCCGGACTGCAAGCGGATGCCGCAGGTTTTTCCACAAAACCGTGATCCGGACGGAGAAAGCTCCGTCACCGGTTTGGTTCATTCCGTGGAATCCTGCGGCACCGTGGACGGCCCTGGCATCCGCTTCGTCCTTTTCCTGTCCGGTTGCAGCCTACGCTGCCGCTACTGCCATAATCCGGATACCTCCTACGTGCGGAGGGGCCGGCTCAGGAGCGCAGATGATGTCCTCAAGGAAATAGCCCGTTACCGGGATTTTTTGCAGGCGGCGGGCGGCGGCGTCACCCTCTCCGGCGGGGACCCCCTCTTCCAGCCGGATTTTGCCGGTGCCGTGCTGAAAGGCTGCCGGAAACTGGGCCTGCACACCTGCCTGGACACCTCCGGCCATCTGGGCGTGAATGCGGGCGAAGAAATGCTGGCGGATACGGATCTGGTCCTGCTGGATATCAAGGCATGGAATCCGAAACGGTACCGCGCCCTGACAGGAGGGGAACTGCGCCCTACACTGGAGTTTGCGGAACGCCTGGCCTCCCTCCGCAAGCCCGTGTGGCTGAGGTATGTGCTGGTACCTGGCGTTACGGACAATCTGGAAGAAATTGAGGAACTCTCCCGCCATGCGGCGCTTCTGGGCAACGTGGAACGCGTGGACGTGCTCCCTTTCCACCAGCTGGGGAGATTCAAATGGGATGAATTGAAGCTGGACTATACTTTGAAGGACGTCCCGGAAGCGTCCGCGGAACTGGCGGAACAGGTCCGCGGCATTTTCCGGCGGGGCGGCTTTCCGGATTGCGTGCATTAACCGGATTTTCGCGCTTTGGCGCCACCAACCGCAGCAAACCGGACGCAGGCATTCCCCTCTTCCGGATGAGAGGCCTCTTCCCTCCACTACAGAATCCATGCAAAAAGGAAGACGCATTTCTGGAATTGCTCCGGAATACGGCATTTCCGCAATTCCTTTCGTTATTCCATCATTCTTTACGGCAACGGCAGCATTCCCGCCATTTTTCCGCCAACGCCGGGGGACGGCATTCCGTCCCTTCCCAGATTATTCTTTCCCGGAAATTTCCCGCAAGGCTTCCAGTACGTCCCGGACGGCAATGTGGCGGTTGCAGGGAACATCCCGGTCACATTCCTTCCGGAAGCAGGGAGAACAGCACTGGTGGCTGTAAAGGGAACGGTTGAATGTGCCCATAGGGCGGTAAACATCCGGAAGCCGGGTGGAAAACAGAGTCACCACCGGAAGCCCCCGGAAAGAACAGAGGGACGGAAAGTCGCCATCCACGGCTACTGCCGCCGCAGCGCCGTCCATGATGGGAAAGAGAGCTTCCGGCGCACCCACCGCCAGCTCCACATTCAAATGTTCCGCCAGGGACGCGGCGCGCTCCCGGTCTTCTTCCAGAGCCGCCAGCACCGTCCGTCCCGGCAGC
>ULTL01009831.1_pt1 | contig 66147 bp, 67 predicted proteins | sample 1957531 | NCBI WGS metagenome assembly ULTL01 (sample SAMEA4835732, study PRJEB28245) | human gut metagenome | biome: gut microbiome; material: fecal sample | place: Denmark | collected 2008 | reverse complement strand
AACGTCGTGTAGTAGGGACAGAAACTGTTACAGAGCCAGAATATGGCTATTACGAAGTGCAATAGCAAAATAAATAGGTAAAGTAAAAGGAACAATCTAAGGGTTGTTCCTTTTTTATTGAAAGGAGATCAAATAATTATGGATTTAAAATGTGTCTTTATAACTATAGGTATATGCCTAATTTTTAATGCAGCATGGATGTTGTCTTTATGGTTTGAAATACATCGTAAAGGTATGTTATTAGAAATATTAACTATAATATCTGATGTTGTAGTAATATTGTCATCTATGTTGATATTCATAATATAAAATTCCAGCCGGTCAGGCTGTTTATATAAAAATTAAATCATAAAGGAGGAAGAGAGATGCTATCAAAACGAAAAAAACGAATAGCAGCACTACTCACAGCCGTGGTTCTATCTGTAACCGCGGCTTTTTCTTTGCCTGACAATATCCGGGCAGAGGAAGTAACAGCAACCAATTCGGATGCAGATGCAGAAGCAACTACGGAAGAAGGGCTGCAGGAGGACGGAATTGCAGTACAGGATATTGGCGACACAGGCGAGACAGTCTATATCCACAGCCGGTATTGGGATGGATGGGCGATCGCTGATTATGTGAATGTTACTGCAACCGATTACACGCCATCTTTGCATGGTGCACTCGTAGCGAAAGATGCATCTGGACGAGAGACAGAAGCTTATTGCATGCAGTCAACGAAATCTTCGGCACAGTATGATGCAGCATATAAAGAGGGCAGACAGTGGCTGTCTGATAGGGATACTGCAGCAGATATTTCTATGCTCATGTTTGGCTTTGGTGGTCGTAAAGCAGATCCGAATGCTGCAGGTGGTCGAAATACACAGGATGGTGGTTCATATGGAACTTACATCATTGATGGTGTACCAAAAGGCGGCTTGATGATCGCCGGACAGGTGTATGCCATGACTACTGACGAAGCAAGAGCCGTAACGCAGGCTGCAGTACACAGCACCGTCTCAGACTGCAATATTACAGCGGTAAAAGGCAAGAACAGCGGTGAAAATGTCAATCGAGCTTTTAATCACATGAAGCTGATCGCTGATAGTGCCAGACGCTGGTACGATCAGTATAAAGATTTTAAGACTGTCGGAAACTATGTAGATGCAACGGCTGCATATACACCGAAGCAGACAATTACAACCCAGGTGTATAACGTATCAAAAAAGACCTGGGAAAACTACAATGGCAGCGAACTTACAGAGAGTTATAAGGATTCATCTGGTGATGCAACATTCCGGGTTGTTTATACGTCGTCCGGGTTATGCAATAAGCTTCTGACGAATGCAACAGCAGGATCAGTGACAGTCAAGCACTCAGGCTCAAAAATGACAGTGAATAATGCCAATAATTATTATGATTATCTGACAATTAGCGCAGATTCGACGAATGCGGTTGCATTCACTGCTGATTATGGGGCACTTACCTCGACAACGCAGACTGTCAAAGATACCTTTACAAATACAGACATCACGCAGTATGTTTTTGGTCAGACAGTTACGATCAAGGCGAAATATAAAGATATGCAGGGCAAGAAGCTTGCATTTACGGCTAAGACCGGCACCGGTGCCAGTCATACGAAGTATTACGGAGATGGCGACAAAAATAGTGTATCTAATTATGCAGCACGTATCTTTTACAGTGGTTCCTATCAGGATGCATGCTTTGCATCACCGAACGAATCACTTTCCAAGAGCGCAAGTGTAACCGCAACAGCACAGGGCGTAGGCAGTATTAAAATCCACAAGTATTCAGCTTCGCCGGAAATCACAAACGGTAACTCGTGTTATAGTCTGAAAGGTGCAGAGTTCGGAATCTTCAAGACAATGGCGGATGCACAGGCTGAAAAGAATACAGTTGCGACGATCACAACAGATGCAGATGGTAATGGCTCCGTTGGGAATCTTGCATATGGAACATACTACGTGAAGGAAACAAAAGCATCACCGGGATACCGGGTGAATAATAAAGTATATATAGCGGCTGTGACGAGTGATACACCTGTAACCTTCAATGTGCCGGAGGAAGCTGGAGGAGATCCTGCAGAAGTTCTTGTACAGAAAAAGGATTCCAATGGAACAGTCCTTTTGGAAGGGTGTATTTTCGCGATTAAATATTATGATGTCCAAATGGATACCGATCCGGCGCAGGCAGGAAAGAGTGCGGTCAGGACATGGTATATTAAAACAGATAAACGAGGATATGCTGATTTAAGAAACAATCAGTATATTCAGTCTAATAGTGATCCTTTATATTATAACGAGAGTGGTAAACCGACAATTCCTCTTGGTACTATCACTGTACAGGAAATTCAGGCACCAGAGGGATATGTATTGGATGATACAATTCATACATTCCGGATTGCAGATAATCCAGAAGGTATACCGCATATAAACGTGGAAAATGACCGTACAATATCCAATTCACGAATGAAGCAGCCGTTTGAGTTAATCAAGCTTGCCGAGGGCAAGAATAATTCGACATATCTACTTGCCGGAGCAGGTTTTTCAGCCTGTCGTGCAGATCAGCTTACGTGCGTTCCAGAAAACTATGAGGCGAAGGACGGAGAAATCATTGTCAAGGATGATTTGGGATTGTTCTATATCTGGAATCAGGATCGGGCAGTGACACTGACTGCAGATGGCAACACAGAGCTTTTCACCGATGAAAATGGCTATGCAAAGTCTGTACCGCTTGCATATGGCAAGTATATTGTACGTGAGACGACAGTACCTAAGAACTTCCACCCAGTTGATCCGTTCACAGTGAATATCACAGAGAACTCGAATGAGCCTGTGAAGCTTGGATATTTCACAGATAAAAGCTTTAAAGCTTATCTGAAGCTTATCAAGAAGGACGATGCAACCGGAAAGAAGATTTTGTCAGATTCAGCAACATTCAAAATCTGGTCATACGATGATAATGATTATGTAAGTTTTGACGTAACTGCAGAGGACGGCAGCACAACAAAGGTATCTGAATTTAAGACCAAGGATGGCGAGCTTATGACACCGGGAACGCTCATGCCGGGCAAGTACCGAATCGAAGAAAGTGAGTGTCCGAACGGCTACTATTCCAAGCTGCAGAACAAGTCTTACGATATCACGATCGATGCTGATGCGATCTATAAAATCTATGAGACGCCAGAAGGACAGGTCACAGACATGGGCGTTTTTGAGTACGAGATCGATAACACAAGTTTGCATGGCACGATCAAGATTACAAAGAACGGCGAGAAGCGAATTTACAACGAGACGAAAAAGGAATTTGAGACATCGACAGTGAAGCTTGCCGGAATCACCTTTAAGGTATATGCAGACGAGGATATCCTTGCACAGGACGGATCAGGCGATACTTTGTATCTGAAAGATGCTCTTGTAGATACAATCGTAACCGATCAGGATGGTAATGCAGCGACAAAGGAGCTGCCGCTTGGAAAGTACCGAATCGAAGAGGAAACGCCAGCGGAATATGTCAAAGCCGATCCAATCAAGGTCACACTTGCCGCAGACGGACAGCGGACAAAACTGCTGAATGATGATGGTACAGTTACAGAGGGTATCCTGTATGAGCTTACGGTAGATAATAAATTGAAGGTGCCAGAGATTCATACAACCGCGACCGATAAAAACGGTAAAAAAGTGTTGAAAGCAGACGGAACCGTGGAGCTGATCGATAAGGTATATTACGGAAATCTTGTTCCGGGCGAGTATGAATTATCCGGATATCCGGTATACTCCAACAGCGGAGATAAGCTTACAAAAGACGGAAAAGCCGTTGGAGCGGGAATGAAATTTACAGCGACGAGCGAAACCGGATCGGTGGATGTACCATATACGATCGATGCCACGAAGCTTGCCGGGAGAAGCATCGTATTTTTCGAGTTTCTATATCGGGACGGAGAATTGATTGCAGTTCATGCGGATATTAAAGATCAGGGGCAGACAATCATTTTCCAACCAAACGTACCAAAAACCGGAGATCCGGTTAAGCCGATCATACCGATCGCACTGGGGATCATCGCTGCAGCAGGAATCGTAGTTATGATCGTATTGAAGAAAAAGTATAAGTAACATGTAGTCACAGAAGCCATCCGAAAGGGTGGCTTTTGTGTTATTGGAAAGGAGATACCGGATGTCAGAGGAAAAAGATGAGTATGCTAATAATCTTATAAAACATTTATTTTCAAAAGAGGGGCCTTGCGGAGAGGGACCTATATTTATAACAGATCCCAAAACAGATTGTACAGATTTATTGAAAAGAAATGGTTTTAAGATAATTAAGCTGGAGGAAAATTTTTATAAGTTAACTAGGTTGGATGAAAGGGGGAAAGTGGATGGCACAATCAGAAAAGATGAAACAGACGCTGGATAAGCTGGAAGCCGGTGTGATTGAATTTTTCACGAGTGAAAAATATATTACCTATCTGCAGGTGATGAGTAAGTTTCACACATACTCTGCAAATAATCAAGTCTTAATTGCAATGCAAATGCCGGATGCAACCGCAGTCGCCGGTTACAATTCTTGGATACGCAATTTTGATCGCCACGTTAAAAGGGGCGAGAAATCGATCACGATACTCGCACCGATGAAAGTTAAGATTAAGATCGATACGGACAGAAGGGATGCAGACGGCAAGATCATACAGGAGGAAAGAGAAACCATCAAATTCCGTCCGGTATCTGTGTTTGATGTATCACAGACGGAGGGTAAGCCGCTTCCGGAGATCATAACAGAATTAACCGGTGATGTGAGTCGTTATGAGCAGCTTCTTTACGCTGCAAGACAGGCTGCACCATATCCGATCGAAATTGGGGCGGTGGAGGGGAGCGCGAAAGGCTGGTGTAATTTTACACAGGAAAAAATAATAATCAAAGAAGGAATGAGTGAAGCGCAGACGCTAAAAACTGCATTTCATGAGACTGCACACGCGAGGATCCATAGCGATTCGGATAAGAGCCGGGAGCAGAAGGAAGTGGAGGCAGAATCGATTGCATATGTGGTATGCAGCCATTTCGGGCTTGATACATCGGATTATTCTTTCGGTTACGTTGCAACGTGGGCTGGAAGGCAGGATATTAACCTACTGAAGCAGAGCCTGCAGACTATCAGCCAGACTGCCAAGGCAATCATCACGGATGTTGAGCGTGCGATGGAAGAGCCGGAGTTGACAGTCAGTGGAAAGTCTAAGGAAGAGATTGCCCAGGATGTAAAGGATGCATTCGCGGATCAGGGACACCCGGAGGCATCGGTCTATGTCGCAGACACCCGGATCGATGGAGATAAGGAGCGTATAACTGCAGTGGCAGCCTATAAGGGCGAAGAAAGCGAGTATAGCATGAAGCAGATGTTAGCGGATAGCTTACCGGAATTACCGGGTACCGCCCTTTCTGTCGTCCCGGTTAACCAGGACGATGTGAGGGAGCAGGCAGGATTTTCTAGGGATATGACGGACACAAGCTGGGCGATGGTTACGATTTTAACAAGTACAGAGCCGGACAAACTTATGCCGGGAAGTAATATGAATATTTATGAAGCATCTGTGAAATTAAGATCACTGGAAAATGGTTTGCGGCTTGCCGGAGAAACCGGATATGTCCGGTTGTCGATTGAGTGTACATATCTTGGCATGACACAGAAGTTCATTGATAGTGCAGAACTAGGCACAGGACGTAAGAACTTCATTGATTATCTCGATATATCGCCGGATCTGTGCACGTACTTAAAACGGCACGTACAAATATTGGAAGTCATGACGCTCGCAAGAAATGAAAATGCGGTTGGTAAGACAGGAACGATACGACAGCAGCGGTACGAGGACATGATTTATGAATGGGCGGAAAACTGCAGACTGGCGCTTAACTACCAGAGCAATCCACAGATACCAAAACCGCCGGAATATGATCCCAAATTAGTCCGACAATATGATAATTGGGAGGTGACAAGAGGATGATTTTTAATGCAGAAGAAAATGAGCTGCTGGCATGCTACATGCCGGTGGATGATCGATTAGCATTGATTAAAGCTATTGTGAAGGATACAGCGGATATGGATGAGGAAATCAGGCTGATTGCGGAAAGCGCAGTTGATAAGCTTGCGCGGATGAGTGACATAGACTTCATCGATATGGCATTTTTGCATGCAGTGTAGGAAGAACGGAAAGGGGGAAGCCGAATGGCTTATGTAACAAAAGAAGATCTGAAAAACGCACGTGAGATGGATCTTCTCACATACAAGCAGAGCTATGAGCCTTGGGATTTAGTGAAACTAAAGGATGGATATTATCAACTTAAAAGTCACGACAGCTTGAAGATTAACTATCATAACGGAAAGTGGTTGTGGAACTGGTGGAGCCAAGGCGTGGGTGGCAGATCAGCTCTTGACTATCTAACCAAAGTGGAAGGAATGTCTCTAGTGGATGCAGTCGGACAGATCCTTGGACAGACCGCGATAAAAGAGCCGGTGATTCCGCAGGACGTACCAAAAGAAAAAGAACAGGGGCTGTATATACCGGAACGATCAAAAAACAAAGATATGATCTATGACTATCTCTGTGATCAGCGAGGCATCGATCGTGAGATCGTGAAGGACTTCGTAGATCGAGGCGAGATCTATCTGACCAATCAGTATGCCAATATTGCTTTCGTCGGTCACGACGCATACGGCAATGTGAAGCTGGTTGCGTTGCGAGGAACGAAAGGCGAGTTTAAGAATACAACAGCCGGATCTAACCGGCGGTTCCCATTTCAGGCACGCGCGGAAGATTGGGACGTGAGAAATAGCGTGGTACATCTTTTCGAGGCACCGATTGACATGCTGAGCTATGCTACCCTGATGAAACAGATGGGAGTTGATTATAAGGGGCACAACATGATCGCCCTGTGCGGAATCTATAAGCCGAGGGAAAATCTAGCAGAAAGCAAAATCCCGGTTGCGCTGCAGCAGCACTTCAACGAATTGCCTTATACAAATACGGTGTGTCTGCACTTAGACAATGATGGACCGGGGAAGCTGGCAGCCAGGGCACTGTCACTGGTGCTCGAAAAAGACGGCTATAAGGTATATAACCAGCCACCACCGGAAGGATACAAGGATTGCAATGACTACTTAAAGAATGGTGCGCCGATTGTGCGTGCGAGAGAAGAAAGGCAGGTGATACGAAGTGAATAGGAAGCGACAGAAGATGGTACAGAAGCATATTGAAGTTACAGAGTACGAGAATAAGGCACTCAAGGCTCTGGCTGAGCGAACCGGGTACCGGAAGGAAGCACATCTGATCCGGGATCTGATCATGAATACAATCCCAATCGAACTTCCGAAGGAGACATTTGATGCGCTTACAACAGAGTTGCATAAGATTGGAGTCAACATTAACCAGATCGCGCACGTAGCGAATGCAACAGGATTGGTAAATGCGAATGAATATGCAGAGCAGGCGAAAAAACTGGATGAATTAAGTTTTGAGATCAGAAAGATGGTCTTAGAACCGTTCCAGCGTCGGGAGGTCGAAGATTTAATACACGATCTGTCATGGATGGATTTTGGATCATCCGAAAGAAACGAGAGAAGTATTGAGATTAAACATGAACTGGAAAATATGCTTAGCGAAAAGGACAAGGAGAGAGCTTAATGGCGGTTACGAAGATCTGGACGATTCATGAAGGATCGGACATTAAGCAAGTAATCGATTATGCAGCCAATGAAGGGAAAACAGTCTTAAATATCCATGTGGAGACGGATGAGACATATAACCAGCTAGAGCGACAGCAATTTCAGGATGTCATCGATTATACGATGACTGGATACCATGACGAGAATGATGATATGGCAAATGTGATCGATTATGCAGCGAAAGGAATTAAAACGGAGCAGAAAAAGTATGTATCCGGCATTAACTGTTCACCGGAATATGCCAGAGATCAGATGATGCTCACCAAGACGCATTATCACAAAAAGGGCGGCATCTTGTTATGGCATGGGTATCAAAGCTTTAAACCGGGAGAAGTGACGCCGGAGGAAGCGCATAAGATTGGGCTGGAGCTTGCACAAAAGCTGTGGGGCGACGATTACGAAATACTTGTTTGCACACACCTCGACACGGCACATATCCATAATCACTTTGTCGTAAATAGTGTATCCTTTCGGACAGGTAAAAAGCTGGATGTAAGATGGAAAGACATGGCGAGGGAATCCGACCGGTTATGTCGGCAATATGGAAAAAGCGTTGTAGATGAACCTAAGATGAAAGGAAAACATCATGCAGAATATCAGGCAGAGCAGGAAGGGCGACCAACGTGGACGACAGCGATTAAGCAGGATATCGATGAGTGCATCGCAGAAAGCCGGAACCTGCAGGAATTTTTCACTGCGTTAAAAAGCCGGGGCTATACGATCAAAGCCAATACGAAATACTTCACATTAAAGCCGCCGGGGAAGGAGCGGTTTGTCCGGATCGACCGAAGGCTTGGAGAAGCATATTCACTGGAAGGAATTGCAAAGCGGATCGGAGAGCGTATCCATGCGCAGGGATTTTCACAAGATGAGAAATCAGGAGCTGCGGGAACACGACCGGACGAAAAAGGAAAAACAAAGCGCATATACACAGAGCGACCGCGATATAGAATTACCGGCTTTAAGGCACTTTACATTCGTTATTGTTATATGCTTGGCTGTTATCCCGGAAAGCATATGACAGCAAAACAGGTTAACTACCTATATCGGGAAGATCTAACGAAGCTGAGAAAAATCCGATCGGAAACAAAATTCCTGTGCAACAACAAGATCGAGACGCTGCAGGATCTAACAGATGTGGAATATGAGCTAAAACAGGACTTGAAGCGATACCAGAGCGAAAAAAACTATGTAACAAATAAGCTGAGGGCTGCAGGTGACAATAAGCAGACTTTGATGGAAAAAAAGGACTATCTAAGCGAAAAAATTAAAGACTGCAGAAAAAAATTGTACTGGTGTAAAGACATCAAAGAGAGCAGCCAAGGAATGAGAGATAAAGTTCAAAAGGTAAGAGAACTGGAAAGGGGGCGTGAGCATGAACAAAAAGAACGAGAGTTGTAAGCTGCAGGATGACTGCTTTGCGTATCACGAAAAAACGGATCGGTGCATGGCACTAAATGCACTGTATTGTAAAAAAGAGCAGTGTGCTTTTTATAAGAAAAAATCAGGGAAGAAGGGATAAGAATGGAAGGATCAAGAGAAGCAGAGATGATCGTGACCTTTGCGCTTGAGGGTATTAACTATGCCTGCAGGCTGACAGGAGCATTTGCGAAAAATATTGCGGCAATGATTGCAGCCGTTGCAAAAACGCCGGGAAATTCGCCCGGAAAAACACGGATGAAGCAGCTTATGCAGTCTGGCGAGCCGCTTGATTATTACGTCGTACCGGAAGCCAAAATGAAGGAATTTGCTCAGCTTGCGAAAAAGTACGGTATCCAGTACTGTGTTGCGATGAATCAGGATGGCGCCTATGATCTTGTCGTCAAGAAAAGCGACAGTCCGAGAATCAACCGGATTGCCGAACATCTGGGAATCGGACAAGTCCAGGGCGGTATCAATATGGATGTGAACGATGAAGAAAAGGCAAATGCTACGAATATAACCCCGGAGCAGGAGCTGATGCAGGACATGATGAGTCCTAATAAGAATGAAAGAGAGCACGACGAAGTAAATTTCGGACAGGAGCTGTCGGAGGAAGAACCAGCATTCGGCAGCTCATCAACCAGTTTTAATCAGCGCGAAAGTGTGATGGATCAAGTTAACAATTATCAACAGGCGCAGGAAAGCGCACGTGACATGTTTGCTGGAGCGAGAAGTTTGCGAGAAGCATCTATGAGCGATCTGCCGGATGGAGCAGAACCGATCGTCGTCGATATCGGCTGGGACAGACCAGTGACGAGATACAATGAAAACGGAGAGCAGCTTTTCCGGGGCAAGACTGCAGAGCAGATGAACGACGTCGACAAGATTCAATACATGGTCGATCAGGAGATGCTTGTCAATGGAAAATTATCAGACGATTTCATAAGACAGATGTATGTATCGGGATACAGAGTTGACGAAAACGGAATTGTATCACGGGATGATGGCGTGAAGCTTACCAGTAAGGAACGTATGATGATCGCGGATATGATGCGTGAACCGGAACGAGGAAGAACAGCAGAAAAGTCAATGCTCGATACTGCAGCAGCAACTATTAAGGAGGTGACAAAACATGAAACTAGACAATAAATGGATCGGACAAATGGCGAAATGGACGTTATCCGATCCTTCAGCATTAAAAATGTATCTGGATATTATGTCCAAATGCCCTGATTATTCGGTCAATAATCAGCTTTTGTTGATGTACGAAAGTCAGGAGCGACCGTTTACGATGATCAAAGCACAAGACACTTGGGAAAGACAGGGTGTTACGATCAACCAGACAGCCGGTGCATATTCCATCTGGGAGCCTGATAAGGACGAAAATGGAGAGGTAATCTATCTCGAAAACAGCCGGGAGCCAGCTGGATATCATTATAAATATATGTACGATGTCAACGACACCAATTACAGTTATCAGCCTGTCTCACCAACAAGCGAACAGGCGCTTGAATCCTTACTGACGCGAAATGAAATTCCGGTCAGCGTCGTGGATGAGATTAAAAATGTAAGCGGCGCACGTGCGATGTACTCACCTAAAGATAAGGTAATATATGTTGTTCGGTCTGGAAAGGTTCCCGCAGACGAATTTTTTACTGCGATAGCAACTGAGATGGGACATGCCATCTGTCATAGTCAGATGAAGGACACAACAATGACTTATAACCGGGCACAGTACCATTTTACATGTTGCACTGCAGCCTATGCGCTCGCCAGTAAATACAACGTGAGTACGGCTGCAGTTAATATTGACAATCTTCCTGATCGCCTAATCAAAATGGGAGAACGTGCAGCAAAGAATGAACTGACACGCCTTGCACGGATCAATAAGACAATCGACGGAGATATCAGAATGCCGATGGAGAAGATTTGTATGAGAGATGCACAGATGGAGCAGGAGGTCGATCGCCATGCTGCAGGAACGTAAAAAAACGCTGGTGCTTGTACTGGTATTGATGTATCCGTTTGTTTTATACGGATTGATCCGGGCGGCACCATTCATAACTCACAATGGTTTAATTTATTTTATTGATAATCTGGAAAGGGATTTAAGTATTCACCCATTCCGGATTTTTTTTGTGGAACAGACGCCAAAGATCGTGCTGATCGGGACTGCAATATACTTCTTTATAGGGGTTATGATTTGTGATTCATTAAAGAACACCAGAGATGGTGAAGAGCAGGGATCATCCCGATGGGCGACAATCCAAGAGATCAATCGAAAATATGCTGCGAAAGAAATAGTATTTCCCGGAGTCCCAAAGGAGATGCAAAACATGATTCTTACCAGTCAAGCAAGACTTGGATTTGATTTTTACAGGCATGGGAAAAACGGAAATACAATTATCTTTGGAGGTCCCGGTACGTGGAAGTCAAGAGGTTATATCATACCGAATCTAATGCAGATGAATTGCAACTTTGTTGTAACCGATCCAAAGGGAGAACTTGCAAAAAAATGTGGGGATATGCTCAAGAGAATGGGATATCGAGTCGTTGTATTCGATGTGTCTAAGCCGGAAAAATCTGCATGTTACAATCCATTTGTATATTTTCGAAACGATATGGATGTGCTTGATTTTGTCAATAATTTTTTTGCTTCACAGGAGCAGAAAAACACTCAGAAAATGGATCAGTTCTGGGATGATCAGGCGAAAAATCTGATGATGGCTTTTTGCTTTTTGTTATATCACGAAGCACCGGAGGAAGAGCAGAACTTAGCGACAGTTTTGCAACTTCTTCATGCTGCGGAAATTTCAGACGAGGATGGTTTTATGTCGCCGGTTGACATGATCTTTGCGAAGCTTGAAAAAGAAAAGCCGGGGCATATTGCTGTTGGGTACTATAAGGATTATCGCAAAGGTGGCGCGAAAACACTGCAGAGCATTCAGTCTACGTTATCTTCCAAACTTGCATATTTTAACTTAGAAGCACTCCAGAAACTTACGATCACAGATGATATCGATATCCGGAGCTTTGCCACACAAAAGACTGCTTTGTTCTGTGTGACGCCAGATTCCAAGGCAAGCTTGAACTTCCTGATCGGAACACTATATCAACAAATGTTTCAGCAATTATATGATCTTGCAGATGATGTATACGATGGACCATTACCGATGCACATTCGATTCCTGATGGATGAGTTTGCTAATATTGCATTACCGGACGATTATCATAAGATTTTATCAACAGCCAGATCTCGTAACATTTCGTTCGCGATTGTGCTGCAAGATAAGAGCCAGATTGAAAAGACTTTTGAGACATTGCATAAAACAATTCTGGGAGACTGTTCAGAATGGTTGTTCCTTGGCAGTAACGAAAAAGAGACTTGCGAATACTTCTCAGCATTGGTCGGCAAAGAGACGGTCATGTCAAGATCAACCAGTCAATCGCATGGTGTAAATGCAAATTATACTGTGCAATATACACCTACACAGCGAGATTTAATGACACCTGACGAAATGCGAAGAAAATCGAACAAGCTTGCAATCTTGATCATCGAAGGTGAAAATGCTTTAAGGGACGAAAAGTACAATATGAATCAGCACCCTAATTATTACATGATTGCCGAAGGTAAGAATTTGACAAGAACGGAAGATCCGGCGAAGATCTACGACTGGGGTAGCACGAAGCAAGCAAAGGCACATATGGAATGGCAGTGGAATATCTCCAAGAAAGACAGAGATAAAGTTGTCCGGGTGGATGAGATTGAAGCAGATGGCGTAGTTATGAGTGAAGAAGAGCTGCTGGATAAACTGGCAGCATAAGATTTGAATAGGAGGATAAAAATTATATGGATAAAAAATTGAAAATGAGAAAGAACGTGATCTTATACATGTTCGGAATGTTAGCAGTCCTCATGGGCTGCTTTTTTTATACCCCGAAAGAGGCGCATGCAGCAGGACGAACTTCTGTAAATTTGCAGATAAGTAATACGGTACAGACAGTTGTGCAGCAAGAAGATGTTCCAGAAGATGCTATCAAACCCCTCACAAGAGGTAAGAGCTTACTATCGGAGTTAGTAAAATTTGCTGGATGGGCAGCGTTTATTTTAGGGTTAGCTTTTTTTGGATTTTCATGGTTCTCACATCAAATGGATCAGAGAATTGGTGGATTTATTGCAATGATTGTAGGAGCAGTCATTTCATTTGGTCCCAAAATTGCGGATTGGATTACATCATAAATAAAGGAGCATGCCTATGAACTGGATATTAGCAACGCTGCAGGCATCGATTGCGTTTTTTGATGCGTGGATGAGCCAGTTGTATGACGTTGTAATGCTTGATCCCATATCGTATCAAAATGGAACGATATGGGAGATTGTCAGCAAAATCTATGATGCGCTCATGGGACCTGCAGTATCTATTTTAGTTATTGGATTTTATCTCGCACTAATTCACGACAGTGGGGAATTTATTAAAACAAGACGAGCAAGTTCAATCGCATGGACATTCATCCTCTTGTGTATTACAGCAACATTATTACAGGGGGGAAAATATGTTTTACTTTTAATCTTTTGGTGTTTTAAAGAGATTTTACAGACTGTTACCGGTCCAAATGGAACCAATTTCCTTGATTTGTCATGGGTAGAACTTCCTCAGCAGGTTAAGCTTGCGACAGCGGGGCTTGGAGCAACAAAAGCGACACTGTTCTTTATTGTCACGTTGATTTTTTCACTTGTGATTCTGGTATGTGGCTTTACGATTATCATGGTTGTATATGGACGATTATTTAATATCTATCTGCATATCGCAGTAGCACCGCTTGCGCTTGCTTGCGGTGCTGCAGGACCACTTAGAAGCACTTTTGCAGCTTATTTACGTTCGTTTGTTGGAGTATGTCTGCAGGGGGTTGTGATTGTCGTTGTATGTATGATTTTTTCGGCGTTTGCAAATAATTTTGATTTTAATACAGTGCAGACAGAGCAGATTGCAGAGTTAAAGGAAGATATGACAGAAGAAGAATTTTCGGACTGGTGGGAACAATGGGGAATGTCAAGCAAAGAGCTTGAAGCGAAAAAGGCAGAGGTACTCTGGGCTTATTTATCCCAGATGCTATTTTTGTATCTGGTAATGGCTGGCATGATTAAGGGTGCCGATTCATGGATTCACCAGAAACTTAATTTATGATTTAGAAGGGAAGTGACTATATGCTTGAAGCAAAATCGAATAAAGAAATATTAAAAATAAAGACATCCATGCTTGGATTTACTCCGGGGCAGGTTGTTAGTATCACGCTTGGCATGATCGCGGGATCAATTACATATTATGTCCTTCCGGTGCCTGATTTTTTTAAGCTGCCGGTTGTTGCCGTAGTGATTATATTTATCTGCAGTTTTGGATTCGTTAACGTTGACGGGATGAACGTGTGGCAGATTATAAGAGCAATGATTTCGACATGGCGGATGAATAGGCATCCGCTTGTGCTGAGAGGAAGGAGGGAAGATTATAATGGCAGTGACAACAATAATGCAGAACGACCTGACACAGGACCGAACGAAAAAAACGAGAAGTCAGGATATTATACCCATTAAACAAATCTGTGAAAATGGTATGTTTAAGCATGCTGGAAATAGATGGAGCATGACATATGATATAAAAGATATTGACTATAATTCAGCAGCCAACGAAGAGAGAATAACAGTATATGACAGTTGGGAAAAGATTCTTAATACGTTGGATAGTTCTAAGGCATCAATGAAGATAACTCTTCTAAACCGCCGGATGAACAAGAAAGATCGATTACATCAAATACTTTTACCAACAACAGTAGGAGATGGATATGATTATATCCGAATGGCTTATAATCGGTTACGTTATGATGATATTCAAGGTGACAAAGGATTTATCCAAAACAAATTTCTTACATTTTCAATCGCCAAGAAAAATCAAGAAAAGGCAGAGAATTTTTTTAGCCGGATGGAAAGAGATCTGAACAAGAAGTTCTTGACATTTAATTCTGGAATTAAAGCGCAGACTATCTATCGACGAGGTGAAGTGCTGCACAGCTTCCTGCATGCCGGACGTGAATCAGAATACAACTTTGCATGGAATTCAGATAAGGGAGCAGCGACAAATACAAGAAAATTTATTGATCGATTAGCACCAGATATGTTTCGACCATACGCTGATTTTTTTGAGTTAAATAATATGGTGGGACGGAGCATGTTACTCCGCACGTGGGGTACAAGTATTCAGGATGATTTTTTCACACGGCTTGCCGAAGTTCATACGAATCTCGTTGCAACCTGTGATATAGTTGCAGTCTCAAATTCTGAAGCAAGAAAACTAATTGAGAGAAAGGATGACAGCGTAGAGACCAGTGCGAATCTGTGGTCAGGCAAGCGAAGTGTCAAGGAAGGTGCAGCAGAACGGCTCCCAAGACAGATTGCAAAGAATAGAAAGGTAATTGATGCTTATAACAATGCGATGGATTATGGCAATCAGAAGATGTTTTTAGTGCAGGTATTCGTGTGCTTTCTGGCAGAAGATATGAATAAGCTGGATGAATATACAGATAGTATCCTTGATGTTGCAGGGGATTATAATTGTGAGATGTCAAATATGTATTATCAACAGCTAAAAGGACTTATAGATGCGCTTCCGTTTGGCGAAAGGACGATACAGTATCTTCGTGACTGTGATACAGACACAACTGCAATTTTGCTTCCTTTTAACAGTGTACAATTAGCGCAGAGCACAGGTATACCGTATGGCAAGCATGAAGAAACGAAGCAGCAACAATGGGTAGACCGTCGAAAACAAGGATCTGGTCATGAATGGATACTTGGTGAAACTGGATTTGGAAAATCAGTGGATGCAAAGCTTAAAATATTATATGAAGTACTGTTAACAGATGGTGACAGCATCATATTAGATCCTGATGGGGAATATGCACCACTTGTACGTGCTCTGGGAGGACAGATAATTCGGGTTGGTAAAGATCCTATCAATGTGGCAGAATTTTCCGCTGATTATGGTTATGTAGATGAGAAGCAATCTGACGATCCAATCACGAAAAAAAGTAATCTGATACTATCCTTTATGGAGGCAATTCTTGATGCTGGAACACGCTTTGGCGAAACAGAGAAGTCTCTGGTTGACAGGGCAGTACGTACACTTGGAGAAAGTGTACTTTCGGGCACATATCAGCAGATGACTCTAGTGGATATTTACGATTTGCTCTTACAATATCCTGAACCAGCGGCACAACAGCTTGCACTTGCGTCAGAGAGGCATATAAAAGGCTCTTTTAATTCTTTTGCAAAACAAACAAGAGTTCAGATAACGAGTCGGCTTGTATGCTATGATCTCTCAACTCTTAATAAACAAGAAAAAGATGCAGGCATGATTGTTATTTTGGATCAAATTGACCAGAGATTGATACACAACCGGAAGCTTGGAAAGGCAACCTATATAACTTTTGATGAAATGGATTATTTCTTCAAACATCCGGCGGCAACACTCATCATTGAAGATTTCTTTGAGAGATGCCGTAAATATGGAGGATTTCTTCGAGCAATCGTACAGAATGTTACGAAGATACTGCAGAATCCGGCAGCAACAACAATGCTTAAAAATTCAGAAAATGTTATCATGTTTAAGCAGATGAAGTTGGATGCGATTCAGCTTGCCGATATGTATGGCTTGTCTGGTATTCAGATTAGGAATTTGGAAAACGCAGAACCGGGGCATGGAATTGCTAAAATTGGAAATGTTATTTTTGCACTGGATGATACGATACCTAAAGAATCCGAAATCTACCCGCTCGTAGATACTACAGTGGTAAAAAGTGCATAGGTGGTGGTCGTATGCTGGTAAATACACAGAGAGATACGGATATTGTAGCTGTATCAAATAGGACAGCACCGGAAGAAGATAAAGAAAGCTGGACGCGTGAAAAAGCACTCGAACGAAATAAGACTAAACTGCAGGAAAAAGACGAAGAGACGGCACCGGAATATCTGGACACCGTTGAAACTCTACACGAAAAGATTTTATCCATGAGTCAGCAAGGCACAGAAAGAAAGCCGAAAAATACTGAAGAATCTGGAAAAAACTATGTTGTAACAAAAGGAAAAACAACAAAAAGGAAGCCCGTAGATGAAGGATTTTGTGTAAATTCAAAAGTAACAGAAGTAGTAACAGACAGTGTACAGGAGTTTGCCAGTATTTCTGATGCGGAATATGCTGGACGTCAGAACCGGTCAGACAGTGATCCTGACTATACCGGAATGAATGTGATTCGAAGATCTGCGAAAGCGGTGTCCGGCTTTGTAATGAAAGAAATTCTAGTACTTATAAAAGCGGTTGCAACAACCGTTGGCAAGCTAGTACTTATGTCGGTTGCAGCGGCAATTATTGTTGTAACAATCGCTGCTGGTGTTCTTCACTCCGTATCAAGCACAGAGGATGAAGCAGGAGAAGCTGCAGCACAGTATGAGTATCACAGCTACAATCAGCATAACTACACCGGGCAGGCAAACAAGGCGTGCGGCGTGACAGCCGCAGCCTCTGCTCTGCGGAGCTTAGGGCTGCAGATCACACCAGATATGCTGGAGCAACATAATAACAATCATGTAGGGTTGTGGTATGGCGCGGATGCATGGGTTAATAACCACTATCCCGTGCAGATAACAAGAGGGACGGTATCTGCAGATACGATCGATCAGGCATTGCAGCATGGATCGTTGTGTGTTGTTTATTTACATAATAATTGCGATGTGAGTTCCGGGAGCAGTCAATGGAATACCGGGCAAAATGTATCAGGTGGTGGCTGCCACTGGATTACGTTGATCGGGTACACGGAAGCTGGGTTAATAGCTGCACTTGATCCTGCAGATGGAACCGGAAATGAAGAATACTGCAGACCTGAAAACTGTGAGGGCGGCACAACAGATAAAGCAATCTCTATGGAAGAAGTCATGGAAAGCTGCAGCAATATCTATGTGATCACACCGACAGAAACAAGGACAGATAACGAGAAGCTGCTTGCAGCATTGATCTATAGCGAAGCAGGCGCATCCTATGAAGATAAACTTGCAGTCGGTACAGTAGTTATGAACCGATTGGATATGCAGTATGGCGGAGCACTGACACTAGAGGATGTCATATACGCGCCGAACCAGTTCGCAGGAACAAAGACTGATAATTTCCGTAACGCGCTTCAAAACGGAGCACCGGCACAATGCCAACAGATAGCATATGAGATACTTCACGAGGGAAAACGTTCAGACAAGATTCCTTCAAGCTGCATGTCCTTTATGGCGCTGTCGATTAGCGAAAGCGAGATGCGCCGAAGAACCGGCTGCACGCAATTTATTATTATAGATCAGCGTTTCGGCTGGTAGCGGAGATGGTTTAATTCCGGGTTCGATTCCCGGAACTCTGCTTTGATGGTATACAGGAAAGACAGCAACCTATGAGCCATTATACAATATGACGAGATCAGGAAATCGATCAGCCGTCATTTTTTGTGCACTTTTCATCAAAAAATCAACTTAAATATGCCAAGGGATAAGTGCACCCTTTTTTCAAGAATGCCTGAGGACAGTCTGCGGTCATGTTCCCCCTTCCCACACCCAACCCCCTCATACTGGGATGTTTACCGGAACGAAAGAATGAGAGATAAAGATTGGTGTTGGTATAATGTACAAGGGATGGTTAATGATAAGTAAAAAACATTAAAAAAAATGTAAAAATCTTGCGTGATTTATGATTTATAGGTATAATAACTATACATGAAATGCGGAGGTATCATTATGTTTCGATATAAAATTGACGTATTGCACGCCTTAAAGGAAAAAGGATATAATTCAACCAAGTTACGTAAAGAAAAATTGTTAGGTGAGAATGCCATTCAATCATTAAGAAAAGACGAAATGGTTGGTATAATCGCGCTTGAAAAATTATGCAGCATATTAGAAATGCAGCCGGGAGATATTATTGAATATGTCTCTGAAAAACATTAAAAATAATGTAAATAAGCATTGAAAATACATTAAAAACGGTGTATAATAATATTGTCAAAGGTAAGGATGACAATATCCCGAAAGGGGGAAAGGAGAAGTATGGAAGAAATGACTAAAGAAGAAATGCAGAGATTTTTGAATCGTGAGGCTGAAAAAGGAAGCTCAGAGTATGAAGCACTTCGAGCATTAGCAGACATTCTTGGAATTGCATTTCCTGAATTAAAAAAGAATCAGGAAGATGAGAACTGAAAATTTAAGAGGTGGTATATATGATTAAAAAATTAGAAAAGGCGGTAAAGGATTTAGAACAGAGAACGGGTTCAAGGCTTGCAATCAATGATTACGATTGTGATGATTGCGGAGGAATGCAGCGGATGACTTTTCCGGGTGCGAAATATGCGCTATGGTGTTATGCGACATCATACATCGACGAGAGCGGGAACAAGAGAATCATGGGGTGCAATGGAGGAATGGTTTTGGATCACTTTTCAACACAGGCAGAAGCTGCGGAAATGATAAGTTCTGGAAAATATGATGAACGGCTTACAATATCAAATTAAAAATAATGATAAAAGGCGCCTAAACAGGCGCCTTTTCCAATGTGGTTAAATTGTGTAAAATAAATTCAATTAAATTATTTTACATTCCAATATGGTTATATTGGTTGATAAATTGAATAGATTTATTCAACATTCCAATATGGTTATATCGTGTTTATAATATACATCCATAATCATAATTTGTCAATAAATTATATTGCCATTTTTAGTTTATATATCTGCTATGTGAGGTTGCCCAAGGGGTATAAGTAGTAAGACAAAGTACCAATATGAAACATTTGCCGGTTAGAGAAGTCTAGCTGGCTCTTTTTGTCTCTGGATTTTGTACAGGAATATAGTTTCGCTTTTGATCCCTTTTATTTTCGTCCAGGTTTCGGATAAGTGGATTTGATCAGTTTTTACATTCCCATATTGAGCAAGCAGGGGATTAGTGTTCATTGTATAAATACAATGCCACAAATCCCGCTTGTTGGGGCGTTCCCCAATCCCCCGGAGAAAGAAAAAAGGAAAGTGTAGCTGCAGATGCAGCATTGGAATGGTAAATAAGGAAATTATACATAATTGTATAAAACGGAAAAAAATACTAATTTGTACATTTTTAGATTTTCGAAAACTTTGATAAAATAAAACATGCAAGGGGTTGAATTGGCATACCCTTGCATGTTCCTTGATAAGTAAATAAGTCACAGCGATGTTTAATTCACCCGTTAGCCCGCTGATTAACTTATTTTGATTCAGTTCGTTTTCAAGTATATCATAAAGTCTGTTGATCTTGAAAATGTATGAATGAGAAAAGCGAAAAGACGGTGATTCAACCGGAAGATACGGAGCGATGAAGGGGATGGCGACCATGAGATCGGGAGCCTTCGGAAGGATAATAATACTTGGTATGGAACAAAGCATGCCCTGTGTGTAGGAGCACAGATGCTGGATGGCATATGTCAGAGTGAGGGATGAAACTCTGGATCGCGATGGACTATAAATTATATATTGGTTTAGGACAAGGATAGCAGTCTGAGACCGCTATCCTTTTTCTTACCAGAAATGGTATAATAAAGTCAGGAGGAAATGAATATGAATTACCACATGGATGAGCTTCTGACAACAAAGTTTGAGGATATGGAACGAAAGATATATTCGGCTGTGTGTGAAGCAGCAAGGAATATGACGAGAGAACTTCTCGAAGAACTTGACAGACACTTGATGAACACAAGAGATAAAAAACGATACGAAAATAAACAGATCCGAAAAGCGACGGTTAAGACAATATATGGGGAAGTCGAATATAACCGCCACATGTATCTGGATCGAGATACTAAGCATTATGTTTATCTTTTAGAAGATAGAATGAAAATGGAAAAAATTGGGGCGGTTTCGTCCAATCTTGCAAAGGTCATAAGTGAAGCTGCAGCAGAAATGCCTTACAGGAAAACTGCAGAATTGATATCCCAAACAACAGGACAGACTATCAGTAGCCACGGTGCTTGGAATGTAGTACAAAAGGTTGGTAAAGAGATTGGCAAGCAAGAGGAAATAATGTTAAATGAGATGGAGGAAGAGATAACCAGAGGAAAGACAGAAACGCCAATTATCTTCATGGAAGCAGATGGCGTTTATTTGAATATACAAAAAAACAGGAAGAAATCAAAATCACAGGAAATGAAACTCGCAACGGTATACAGCGGTTGGAGCGAAGATGGAAAACAATTAGTAAATAAAAAAGTACTTGCCGGGATGTCCGGTGCAAACAAATTTAATTCGAAAACAGAAGCACTCATCCAGAGTGTTTTTCATATAGATGCAGACCAAATCCGGGTATTAAATGGCGACGGAGCTGCGTGGATCAGCAATACTTACAATCCAGAGAGAATCTTTCAGCTTGACCGATTCCACATCGTGAAAAAAATACGCGGCTGCATTAAACATAAAAAAATTGCAGGAAGGATTCTTGACAAGATGATGTCGGAAGATTATGTTGGTGGGTTGCAAGATATAGAAACATATATAAATAGTATCGACGATGGATTGCATAAAACAGATCTAAAGAATGCAAGGGATTTATACAGATATCTAAGTAATAACATTGACGGACTTCCGCGTTGGCAAGAACAACTAAAAAATATGGGTGTTGATCTGCAGGCTCCTGAAGGACAGACTTATAAAAACATGGGAGTGCAGGAAAACCAGAATTGCAGCTTGATTACAAATCGAATGAAGGGGCGCAAAATGCGTTGGTCAGTTGCCGGAGCTGATAACTTAGCGAAAATCATATATACACGAGAAAATGGTGATCTTAATAGGATCATCGAAAAATACGATGGAGAGATTATGATTCCCAATAATTATATGGATCAGGTAAAAGTATTATCAGCAGATCAGGTAAAGCAGGTAGTAGGCAAAGGAAACAAGTGGGTAGATACCATTCAGGTCGGATTGCCAGCCCTTGGTAGCCCGATCGGAAATTACACGGATGCATTGAGAGCTTTAAGTTTAGGAATCAAAGACATGTGAAAATAGAATAAAATATTGTATAAAATGATAAGGCAAGGTATAATCAAAGGCAGATAAGTTCAGTTTTTTCAGTTCAAAAAAATTTTCCTTGAAACAAATTGATAAATATTCAAAAAGATTATCAAGGAAAATGAAGCCCCCACACTTTGGTAACACATTCTACACGGAAGAAATAATTGCTATTCCTCGTTATTTCTGTTATAGTGAAACGATGGAAATAAAACAACTATGGTAGTAGGAAATGAGGATTACGATGCAGTATAAGATGTTTTTGATCAAATATGCGGAGATCGGAACGAAAGGAAAGAATCGTTACGTCTTCGAGGAAATTATGTGCAAGCGTATGCGTGCACGCTTAAAGCCACTGGGCAAGTTTGAGGTACGCCGGGAATACGGACGTATTTTCGTCGAGGCGTTCTCGGATTACGATTACGAGGATGTCATGAAGGTACTCACAACGATCTTCGGTATCGTCGGTGTGTGCCCGGTCAAGGTTGTGGAGGAGTTGAGCTACGAGGCAATCTCCAAGGCAGTCGTTGCGCATGTGGCAGAAGAATATAACGATAAGCATTTTACATTCAAGGTAAATGCAAGAAGAAATAATAAGACATTTCCAAAGACTTCGATGGAGTTAAACTGTGATCTTGGAGCCGATCTTCTGGATGCCTATCCAGATATGACGGTCGACATTCATAAACCGGATGTATTCATCAACGTGGAAGTGCGAAATGTCACCTATATTTATTCCCAGATCATTCCGGGACCGGGCGGACTTCCGGTCGGCACGAACGGTAAGGGTATGACGCTTCTTTCCGGCGGTATCGACAGTCCGGTTGCGGCATATATGATTGCCAAGCGTGGTGTGGAGATCGAAGCGGTGTATTTCCATGCGCCACCATTTACAAGCGAGCAGGCGCGGACGAAGGTTATCGATCTTGCGAAGATTGTGTCGAAGTATTCAGGTGTGATCAAACTTCATGTGGTGCCGTTTACCGATGTGCAGCTTGCCATCTATGACAATTGTCCTCATGATGAACTGACGATCATCATGAAGCGGATCATGTATCAGATCGCGCAGGAGATCGCACTAAAAGAAGACTGCCAGTGCCTGATCACCGGAGAGAGTATCGGACAGGTATCGAGCCAGACGACACAGAGTCTGCTCGTCATCGACAGCGCAATCGATAAGCTTCCGGTATTCCGTCCATGTATCGGTATGGATAAGCAGGAGATCATTGATATCTCAGAGAAGATCGGAACGTATGAGACGTCCATTCTTCCATATGAAGACTGCTGTACAACATTTGTAGCACAGCATCCGGTGACAAAGCCGAAGATGGAGCAGATCTTAGAATCAGAGAAGGCACTTGTCGGTAAGATTGAGCCTCTGATCGCGAAGGCAGTCGAAGACGTCGAAATTGTATATTGTCGTTAATAAACAGGATAAATCAGGCAGGAAGTGAGAGACGTGGAAAAAAGTAAAAAGGGAATCGTATGTATTTTGTTATCTGCATTCTGCTTTTCTCTTATGAGCTTATTTATCCGGCTAGCCGGAGATGTGCCGACGATGCAGAAATGCTTCTTCCGGAATCTGGTTGCGATGCTTATCGCAATCGCTGCACTGGTGAAGGCACATCAGCCATTTCGAATCGGAAAGGGAAATCTGAAGTATCTGCTCTGTCGTGCCATCGGTGGTACGTGTGGATTGATCTGTAATTTTTATGCGGTCGATCATATTTCTATATCAGATGCTTCCATGCTCAATAAGCTGTCACCGTTTTTTGCGATTATCTGCTCGTTCTTCGTGTTGAAGGAGGTTGCGGGTAAGCTGGACTGGGTGACCGTAATTGCAGCATTCGTCGGAATGCTGCTTGTTGTGAAGCCGACGATGAGCATGGAGACAGTGCCGGCTCTGATCGGGGCACTCGGCGGATTTGGCGCCGGTTTTGCGTATACGTTTGTCAGAAAGCTTGGACAACGCGGAGAAAATAGTATGATTATCGTATTGTTCTTCTCCGCCTTTTCCTGTGCAGTGACATTGCCTTTTTTCGTGTTCCAATATCAGCCGATGAGCGGGCTTCAATGGCTGTTTCTGATCTGTACGGGAATTTCGGCTGCAGGAGGCCAGATCTTCATCACGAAGGCGTATTCGTATGCACCGGCAAGGGAAATCTCGGTGTATGATTTCTCTATTGTGCTTTTTACGGCATTATGGGGATTCCTGTTCTTAGATCAGATCCCGGATTACCTGAGCGTGATCGGATATGTGGTGATCATCGGAACGTCTGTGGTGAAGTGGTATATCACGATTGAACGGCCGCACAGACAGGAAATTCACAGGGAACATGAGTTAAATGATAGATAATACAGAGAATAGTCAGAGAAAGAATAAGATAGAAGATACAGAGCAGTCAGCCTGTACGCTTTGCCCGCGGGATTGTAAGAAAAATCGTGCGGACGGCGAGATCGGTGTCTGTGGAGAGACCGCTGCCATGCGGATCGGACGGGCTGCTCTGCATATGTGGGAGGAACCGTGTATTTCCGGAGAGAAAGGCTCCGGGGCGGTTTTTTTCACCGGGTGTCCGCTTCACTGCGTGTATTGCCAGAATTACGCAATCTCGGATGGCGGCACCGGCAGGCAGATCACAGTGGAAGCGCTTGTGCAGATATTTCGTGATTTAGAAGCACAGGGCGCGGCGAATATCAATCTGGTCACTGCGGATCATTTTATCCCGCAGGTGGCACAGGCAATCCGACAGGCGAAGGACCAAGGATTTTCCCTGCCATTTATCTATAACACAAGCAGTTATGTCCGGGTGGAAGCTCTGCGTATGTTAGATGGATTGGTGGATGTCTATCTGCCGGATATGAAATATATGGATGTGGATACGGCGGCGAAGTATTCCCACGCACCGGACTATCCGGTGGTGGCGAAGGCTGCGATTGCGGAGATGGTGCGCCAGTGTGGTGAGGTTGTCCTTGATGCGGAGGATGCGTATATAAGACGTGGCGTGATCGTACGGCATATGTTACTGCCAAAGCATCTGTTAGAAGCAGAGAAGATTATACGATATCTTTACGAGACGTATGGAAACCGGATCTATATCAGTATGATGAGCCAGTACACACCGGTTGGTGATATCGGGGTAAGGTTCCCGGAGCTTGCAGATAAAGTTCGCCGGAAATCGTACCGCAAACTGCTTGATTATGCAGTGAACTTAGGCGTGGAGCAGGCGTTTTATCAGGAAGGGGAAGTGGCAAAAGAAAGCTTCATCCCGGAATTTTATAAGGAATAACAGGAGAGACAACATGGATATATTACAGGTAATCGCAGATGAATTGCAGATTAAAAAAGGTCAGGTAGAAAAGTCGGTTGAACTGATCGACGAGGGTGCAACGATTCCATTTATCGCAAGATACCGAAAGGAAGTGACCGGCTCCTTAAATGATGAGCAGTTACGTGCGCTGTCTGAGCGTCTTGTGTATCTGCGGAACTTAGAGGAGAAGAAAGCGTCCGTACTTGCAACGATCGAGGAGCAGGGCAAGCTGACAGACGAATTAAAGAAACAGATCGAAGCAGTAATGACGATGGTAGCATTGGAGGATCTGTACCGTCCATACCGTCCAAAGCGTCGGACAAGAGCGACAATCGCCAAGGAGAAGGGCTTGGAACCACTTGCAGAGATCTTACGTGCACAGGCAACAACAAGGACGATCGAGGAAGAGGCAACCGCTTTTGTTGATGCAGAAAAAGGCGTGGAAAGCGTACAGGATGCCATCGACGGAGCCAAGGATATTCTCGCAGAAGTGTATGCGGATGATGCGGATTACCGGACGAAGCTTCGTGCGATGACAAAGGAGAGCGGAAGCCTTGTAGCAAAGGCGAAGGACGAGGAAGCAGATTCGGTCTATGAGATGTATTATGATTTCTCAGAGCCAATCAAAAAGCTGGTTGGACACCGGATTTTAGCAATCAATCGTGGCGAGGCAGAGAAATTTCTGACAGTGAAGATCGAGGCACCAAGACAGGAAATTTTACTCTGGCTTGTAAAGCAGATTATCGGAAATATGAAGCATGATAGTGCAAGCTATCTCTATGAGGCAATTACAGACAGTTATGACCGTCTGATCGCGCCTTCCATCGAGCGTGAAATACGGAATGAACTGACGGAGAAGGCAGAGGAGGGCGCCATCGGTGTATTCGGCAAGAACCTCCATCAGCTTTTGATGCAGCCGCCGATCTCCGGACAGGTTGTACTTGGCTGGGATCCGGGATTTGCACACGGAAGCAAGCTGGCAGTTGTCGATGAGACCGGAAAAGTGCTTGATACCGTCATTATCTACCCGACAAAGGGACAGAAAAACTATGATGCGGCGAAGCAGGTGTTGAAGAAGCTGATCGCAAAATATCATGTGACACTTATTTCTCTCGGAAATGGTACCGCAAGCCGGGAGTCGGAAGCGATGATCGTCGAGCTGATGAAGGAACTGAACGTGGACTTAAAATATGTCATCACGGATGAGGCGGGCGCATCGATTTATTCTGCAAGCAAGGAAGCAACCGAGGAATTCCCGGATTTCGATGAGTGGCAGAGAAGTGCGGCAAGTATTGCAAGAAGAATTCAGGATCCGCTCGCAGAGCTAGTGAAGATCGATCCGAAATCCATCGGTGTCGGACAGTACCAGCATGACATGAACCAGAAGAATCTTGGCAATGCCCTTAACAATGTTGTGGAAGATTGTGTAAACTCAGTCGGAATTGATTTGAATACAGCCAGCCCGGCATTGCTTTCGTATGTGTCCGGTATCAATAAAACACTGGCAAAATCAATCGTGTCATACCGCGAGACAAATGGCAGCTTCAAGAACCGTAAGGAGCTTTTGAAGGTGCCGAAGCTTGGACCAAAGGCATACGAGCAGTGTGCCGGTTTCCTGCGTATCCATGGCGGAAGCGAAGCACTGGATGCGACAAGCGTTCATCCGGAAAGCTACGAGGCAACCAAGGCTTTGATGGAGAAAATCGGTGTTTCCGAGGATGATATCAAGCATGGCGGCATGAAAGGCATCAGCAAGAAAACAAAGGATACGAAGAAGCTTGCGGAAGAGCTTGGAATCGGTGAACCGACGCTTGTCGATATCGTGAAGGAACTGGAGAAGCCGGGCAGAGATCCGCGAGAGGAGATGCCAAAGCCGATCCTTCGAAGCGATGTACTGGAGATGAAAGATTTAAAACCGGGTATGGAGCTGAAAGGAACGGTGCGGAATGTGATCGACTTTGGTGCGTTTGTCGATATCGGTGTGCATCAGGATGGACTCGTGCATATTTCCCGGATGTCAGACAAATACATCAAGCATCCGCTGGAGGTTGTATCGGTTGGAGATATCGTGGATGTGACGGTAATGAGTGTCGATCTGGACAAGCATCGGATACAGTTATCTATGATAAAATAGGGTGAAATAGAAAAATTTTAAAAAAAATCAAAAAATATGAAAATTTTTCTTGCATATTGAAAAGTTATTTGGTAAAATAGCCTATGTTGTGAGCCCGCAAAGAAGAAATATGCAGGCAGGGCTTAATATTTGTCAAGGAGGTGCTAACGGTGGCAAAGTGTAGTATTTGTGAAAAAGGAGCTCATTTCGGTAACAATGTGAGCCATTCTCATAGAAGATCAAACAGAATGTGGAAATCAAACATCAAGTCTGTGAAGGCAGTAGTTAACGGTACTCCTAAGAAGATTTATGTTTGCACACAGTGCTTGAAGTCTGGTAAGGTTGAGAGAGCCTAAGCAGATGGTAAAAAAACAGCATATTAGTATGCTGTTTTTTTTATGCCGTCCGTTGATACGCAGAGATGACAAATAAATAGAATTGCATAGCAGGTAAAAGTTGCTAAATCCTGTTAAAAAGGGTATAATGTCACTATATGACTTTAAACAGCCGGAATCAGTCTGGCTTATTACGGAAACGGAGGTAAACGCATGAAGGGTTATTTATCGAATGAAAACGGTGAAATCATTATAGAGAATGAAGTTATTGCCCAGTATGCCGGACACGCTGCATTGGAGTGCTTCGGTATTGTTGGTATGGCAACCATCAGCATGAAGGATGGTATTGCGAAGCTTTTAAAGGGCGACAGTATCAGCAAGGGTGTCAATGTAGTCATCGGTGAGAACAATGAGCTGTCTATTGATTTTCACATTATTGTGGCATATGGTGTCAGCATTTCGACGGTATGTGACAATCTGATCAGTACCGTACAGTATTCCATCGAAGAGATGACAGGTATGAAGGTGAAGGCAATCAACATCTTTGTTGAGGGCGTTCGTGTGATAGATTAATAACATAGATCAGGAGGACAGACAAAGTGGCTACAAAGGTAATTGATGCCCAGTTGTTACAGAAAGCATTTATTGCTGGCGCATACAACTTAGAGAGAAATAAAGATTATATCAACGAATTGAATGTATTCCCAGTGCCGGATGGCGATACAGGTTCCAATATGTCACTTACGATCATGGCGGCAGCCAGAGAGGTAAGTGCACTGGAGAACCCATCGATGGATGAGCTTTCCAAGAAGATTTCCAGCGGTTCCCTGCGTGGAGCAAGAGGAAATTCCGGTGTTATCTTATCCCAGCTTCTGCGTGGCTTCTGCAAGGAGATCAAGGGCAAGAAGCAGATTACAGTATCGGTACTTGCAGATGGTTTCGTACGTGCCGTAGAGACGGCATATAAGGCAGTTATGAAGCCAAAGGAAGGTACAATCCTGACTGTGGCAAAGGGCGTCGCAGAGAAGGCAGTGGAGCTTTCTGAGATGGACATGGATTTCGAGACACTCGGACAGGAGATTCTCGATCATGGTAACGAAGTGTTAAAGCAGACACCAGAGCTGTTGCCAGTATTAAAGGAAGCAGGCGTGGTTGATTCTGGCGGACAGGGACTGATGGAGTTTCTGACGGGTGCATACAACGGCCTGACAGGAAAAGAAGAGATCAAAGAGCCGGTGACATCCGGCGGTGCAGCGAAGGCACAGACGATGTCTTCGGAAGAGATTGATACATCCCATATCAAATATGGTTACTGTACAGAGTTTATCATTATGCTTGAGAAGGAATACAATGCAGAGATCGAGGCAAAGTTCAAGGAGTTCTTAACTTCAATCGGTGATTCTCTCGTTGTTGTATCGGATGATGAGATCGTGAAGGTACATGTGCATACGAATCATCCGGGACTTGCGTTTGAGAAAGGTCTGGAGTATGGTTCCCTTACAAGCATGAAGGTCGACAATATGCGTGAGGAGCATAAAGAAAAGGTCATTCATGAGCAGGATCGCAAGAAGGCTGCCGAGCAGGAAGCTGCGAAGGAAGAGCCGAAGAAGCCATTTGGGTTTGTGGCGGTTTCCGTCGGAGAAGGCTTGAATGATATCTTCAAGGATCTCGGTGTCGATCATATCATTGAGGGTGGACAGACGATGAATCCAAGTACGGAGGATGTGTTAGATGCAATCTCCAAGGTAAATGCAGAAACTGTATTTGTATTCCCGAATAACAAGAATATTATCTTAGCAGCCAATCAGGCAGCCGAGATTGAGGAAGAGAAACAGGTGATTGTGATTCCAACCAAGACGATTCCACAGGGTATCAGTGCGCTCATTTCGTTTGATGAGACAGCAACTGCCGAGGCAAATCAGGCTGGCATGGAAGATGCGATTACTGCAGTGAAGAGTGGACAGGTTACCTATGCCGTGCGTGATACTTCCATCGATGGCAAGGAGATCAAGACCGGCGATTATATGGGTATCGACGATGCAGGTATTCAGGCAGTCGGACAGGATATCACAGAGGTGGTAAAGGATCTGATTGGTGCGATGGCAGATGAGGATTCCGAGCTTCTGAGCATCTACTACGGCAGCGATGTCGAGGAGGAGAAGGCAAATGCACTGGTAGAAGCTGTGCAGGCAGCGTATCCGGACTTTGAAGTCGAAGCGCATGCAGGCGGACAGCCAATCTACTATTACATTTTGTCTCTGGAATAAAGTGAATCAACGAAATTGTCGGAAAACAATTTCATGTATAAATCCTGACAGAACGTGTGTTTTGTCAGGATTTTGTTATAGAAGATGGAAAGAAAAATATGAGAAAAGAAGACAGTATCCAGACAATTAAAGGCATTGGAGAGAAAACGGCAGAAAGCTTTGCGCGGCTTGGCATTTTTACGATCGATGATCTGCTGCATACATATCCTCGTAACTATCTAAGCTACGAGGAACCGGTGTGTATCCGGGATGCAGCAGTTGGCGAGCGGCATGCGATCCGGGCGATGATCACCTCTTATGTGACTGTCAAGCAGGTGCGGAGCTTAAAGCTTACAATCCTGACGGTCAGTGACGGTGATATGACGATGCATATGACATGGTTTAATCAGCCATTTTTAAGAAATGTGTTCCACAAGGGGGATTCGTATATCTTCGTTGGAACGGTCAAAGTAAAAAATGGCATGCGTGTCATGGAGCAGGCAGAGTATTATAAACTTCCGGTGTATGCCGGGATGCAGCAGGAAATGCAGCCGGTTTATCCGCTTACGAACGGACTTTCGAACAAGACATTCCAGAAAGCCATCATGGCAACACGGGAGCTGATTTGTCAGATGGACGATTATGTACCGGAGGAGGTACGGGCAGAGCACAGTCTGATGGAATTATCGGAGGCGTATGAGAACATTCATTTTCCGATGAATCAGGCTGTCTTAAAAAATGCGATCCGCAGACTTGCTTTTGACGAGTTTTATCAGTTCCTCTATGATATGGCATCCATGAAGAAGACAACGCAGTTACAGGAGAATCTGCATAAGATCGTACAGGGCAAGGCAGTTGCGGATTACATATCGAATCTTCCGTTTTCCCTTACAAAGGGGCAACAGCAGGCAATCGAGGATATCTTAGCAGATATGGGTGGCGATGGTGTGATGAACCGCCTGATCCAGGGAGATGTTGGATCGGGAAAGACGGTCGTTGCGGCTGCAGCTCTGCTTGCCTGTGCGAAGGCTGGGTATCAGGGTGCGCTCATGGCACCGACGGAGGTGCTTGCACGACAGCATTACGAGGAGTTGGCGGAGCAGTTTGCACAGTATGATATCCGCACGGCATGTCTCGTTGGCTTGACTCCACTGAAAGAGAAGCGGAGAATTTACGAAGCAATCCAGCAGGGGGAAGTCGATATTGTGATCGGTACGCATGCGCTGCTGGAAGATAAGGTGGAATTCAAAGATCTGGCACTGGTTGTAACCGATGAACAGCACCGGTTCGGCGTCAACCAGCGAAAGAAATTATCAGACAAAGGGTATGGTGTTCATACGCTTGTCATGTCTGCGACACCGATTCCGCGGACGCTTGCCATTATCTTATATGCGGATATGGATATCTCGATCATCAAAGAGTTACCAAAGGGCAGAAAACCGATCAAAAACTGTGTGGTTGGCACGAATTACCGCCAGACGGCATACCAGTTTATCGCAGGGCAGATTGCCGAACAAAGTCAGGTCTATGTCGTCTGTCCGATGGTGGAAGAAAGCGAGACGCTTGACGTGACGAATGTTACAGAATATGTCGATACGATGCGGGCGAATCTGCCAGCAGGCACACGGATCGAGATGTTGCACGGACAGATGCGGGCAGAAGAGAAAAATGAGATCATGAAACGGTTTTCGGAAGGTGAGATTGACGTGCTTGTATCGACAACGGTTATCGAGGTCGGTGTCAACAACCCGAATGCAACCGTGATGATGGTGGAAAATGCAGAGCGGTTTGGACTGGCACAGCTGCATCAGCTGAGGGGCAGAGTCGGACGTGGAAAGAAGCAGTCATACTGTATCTTCATCAATGGGAAAGAATCCGAAGAATCAATGGAACGTCTGCGTGTGCTGGAAAATTCCAACGATGGATTCTTTATCGCAAGTGAAGACCTGAAACTCCGAGGACCGGGAGATTTCTTTGGAATCCGACAGAGCGGCGATGCATTGTTTGAGCTTGCGGATATCTACAATCATGCGGATATGCTGCAGCTTGCACAGGACATGCTCAAAAAATACGGAAAGACGATACAGCCGGTCCGCAGAAACCGGGGAGGAATCTCTGAGACCGTGTTATAGAAAAAACGCCAGATTTCCTATGAAAACGGTTGCCGAAAAGGGCAAAAAAGCATATAATAGGCACGTGTTTAATTAAATAAGATAAGAGGAATGACATGAAAGTAAAAGTAGGGTATATTACACGCTGGAGAAGAGCCATTTTCTTTACTCTGGTGGCATGTATTGTTGTATTTGGACTGGTATCTACCGTATGTGCGAAGCTGATCGAAGCGGCACTTGTTTCGAATATGGTAAGTGTTGCGGCACTGCTTCTGTGCATCGTTGTATTTGTGCTTGTATTGAGTGACAAATGGGAACGCTTTGAGGGCGAAGGAATCGCCGCGATTGAGAACGGGGAATTTACATATCATGATAAGAAGCGCCATATCGAGATTGCGATGGATGATATAAAAAGTGTAGATATCAAACCGATTACACTTGGACAGACAAGCAAGACGAATCTTGCGTATCTGCTCGTGATCAAGACGAATAAGAAGAAATATCAGATTGAGTCGGAGCGTGCCAGAGGACAGGCATACGATGAGGTTGACCTGCACCGATTATATATCTGGATACAGGAAAAACGTACAAAGTAAGAGGGTTACAGGGGAAGGAATCAGGTGAAGCAATGAAGAAAAATAATAATAAGGTATGGATTGCGGTGATCGCAGTGCTGGTTGTCGTGATCGCGGCATTGATCGTAGTGCTGGTGCGCAGAAAACCGAAGGATGACGTCGAGAAGGTAACCTCCGAGGAGGCAATCCAGACGGAGACAGGGGCAACGCCGGAGACAGCCTCGGATGCGACAGAAGCGGCAACAACAGAGGCGCAGGCGACACAGGATTGTTTTGTCAAAGTGACCAACAGCAATTCGTGGGAGAGTGCAAACGGATACAGCGGACAGCTCGATTCAACGATCACGAACAAGACAAGCGGTGCACTGAAAAACTGGGAGATTCGGATGACGGTGCCAGATAAGACGACATTAGATAGCTCATGGAATGGAACATTCAAGCTGGATGGAACGACATTATCGGTAAAGTGTGTGGATTACAATGCAGAGGTTCCAGCAAACGGCAATCTGAAGGATATCGGCGTCATCGTAACTGTGCCTTCACAGGCAGATCTGAAGGCCATCTGTGACAGCGCCGTGCTGTATGTAGATGGAAAAGAATACAAAGGAAGCAGTGCGTCTTCAACAACAGAGGCAACGGAGGCAAAGGAAGAGACGAAGCCGAAGGAAAAGACAGAGCCGGAGAGCGGTACCCCAGTTGACAATCATGGCAAGCTTACATTGAAGGGAACGGATATTGTTGATAAAAATGGAGACAAATATCAGTTAAAGGGTGTCAGTACACATGGTATCGCGTGGTTCCCGGAATATGTGAATCAGGATGCGTTCCAGAGTCTGCGTGATGATATGGGTGCAAATCTGATTCGTATCGCGATGTATTCCGGTGAAAATAACGGATATTGCACCGGTGGTGACCAGAAGCAGTTAAAGGAATTGGTGAAAACGGGTGTGGATGCAGCAACGAACCTTGGTATGTATGTTATTATCGACTGGCATGTATTAGGTGACCAGAATCCACAGACCTATAAAGAAGAGGCAAAGGCATTTTTTGAAGAAATGTCTTCTCTGTATAAAGATTATGATAATGTGATTTATGAAATCTGTAATGAGCCAAATGGTGGAACGACATGGGCAGACGTAAAATCCTATGCGGAAGAGGTGATTCCGATTATCCGCAAGAATACGAAGGATGCCCTGATCATCGTAGGAACACCAACATGGTCACAGGATGTAGATATTGCGGCAGAAGATCCTGTTACCGGATATGACAATATCATGTATGCCGTTCATTTCTATGCGGCAACACATACGGATAACATCCGGAACAAAGTGACAACGGCGCTTTCCAAAGGACTGCCGATCTTTGTCAGTGAATTTTCCATCTGCGATGCATCTGGAAATGGTGCGATTGATTACGATCAGGCAGCAAAATGGTTTGATCTGATTGATTCCAACAATCTGTCTTATGCCGCATGGAACTTATCGAACAAGGCAGAGACGTCATCCTTGATTGATTCGTCCTGTACAAAGACATCTGGCTGGACAGACGAGGATTATTCTGAGACAGGAAAATGGCTCAAAAAGCAGATGCATGGAGAAAACTGATCAGGATGAACATGGCATATAGTCCAGGCATTCTAAAATAAATAGTAAAAGGAAGAAGAATATGCGTGTAATAGCTGGAACGGCACGTAGTCTGCCGTTAAAAACGATAGAAGGTCTGGAGACGCGACCGACGACAGACCGGATCAAAGAGACATTATTTAATATGCTGACCGGGTATGTGCCGCAGGCAAAATTCTTGGATTTATTTGCAGGAAGCGGCGGCATCGGAATTGAAGCGCTGTCCCGTGGGGCAGAGAGCTGTACCTTTGTCGAGCAGGCAAAAAATGCAGCCGCATGTATCGAGGATAACCTGAAATTCACGAAGCTTGCAGATAAGGCACAGGTGCGGAAGTTTGATGCGGTAAGTTTTGTCTCATCCCTGCCGGAAATTGATTATGATGTGATCTTTATGGATCCTCCATATAGCAAGGGACTGGAGCGCAGAGTATTAGAGGTGCTTTCCACAAAGAAATTTACGACAGATACCCTGATTGTAGTGGAAGCCGCATTGGACGAGGATTTCTCGTATGTGGATGCACTTGGATTTGAAATAACAAAAGATAAGCATTATAAGACGAACAAGCATGTCTTTTTGATGCAGAAGGAGAACGTATGAGCATAGCAGTTTACCCGGGCAGCTTTGATCCGGTTACGCTTGGACATCTGGATATCATTCGCAGATCAGCGGCGATATTCGACCATGTAATTGTCGGAGTTTTGAATAATACATCGAAAAAACCATTGTTTTCTTTGGAAGAACGTGTTAATATGTTGAAAGATGTAGTTTCCGAGATTGAAAATGTATCGGTAGAATCGTTTGACGGTTTGCTGGTGGACTTCGTCCGTCAGAAGAATACGAACGTGATCATCCGGGGACTTCGTGCCTTAACAGATTTTGATTTAGAGATGCAGATGGCACAGAGCAACCGCATGGTTGCCAAGGATGTCGACACTGTGTTTTTGTCGACAAGCACGCAGTACTCGTATCTGAGTTCCAGCGTGGTAAAGGAATATGCAAGGTATGGTGTTGACCTGACTGAATTTGTTCCCGCGTGCATTATTCCCAAATTAATCGAGCGAATGAATGAGTTGGATATAAAGAGGTCATAGGAGGATTCTTAAGATGGGTAAAAAAGGCGTTGAAAGTATGATCGAGGAGATCAAGGTATACATTGAAAATTGTAAGCCAATGCCATTGTCACAGACAAAGATTTCAGTACAGAAGCCAGAGCTTCTCTCTATGTTGGATGAATTAGAGTTAAAGCTTCCAGGCGAGATTGAACGTTGTAAGAAGATTATGCGTAACAAGGAAATGATTCTTGCCGATGCAAGAACCCGTTCCGATGCGATTATCACAGAGTCAGTCAATGAAGCAAATCGTATGATTGAACAGAACGAGATCACACGTCTTGCCAACATTCGTGCAGACGAGATTCTGGAGAATGCCAGAAATCAGGCACAGCAGATCGTAGATCAAGCTTCTGAGGAAGCAAATGAGATCCGTCTGGGTGCAATGTATTATACAAAGGACAAGCTTACAGAAATGCGTGATATCTTCCAGAAGATTCATGACATGGAGAAGGAAAATTACCGTGTTCTGATCGAGTCTCTGGAGAACGATACGTATGTGATCGAGACAAATATGACAGAGATGGATACGAACATCAATATGTTCACTGCTTCTTCTAACATGTCTTATGAGGAGACGGATGATCTTGACAGCGCATTCTCAAATGAGCCAGCTCCAGCTCCGGCACCACAGCCAGCTCCAAGCTATCAGGAGGAAGCCGCTGAGGATGAGGAAGAGCCAGAAGAGGACGATGACGATGTCGATGTATACGGCGAGCGTGACGAGGAAGAGGATGACGACGATGACGACGATGATTTTGATGATTTCTTAGACGAGTAAGAGATACATTGCAAAACCAGTCATACATCCACAGATACATTTGACAACGAAATAATAAATCATGGACAGCCCGGATTGTTTCGTGACCTGTAAGGTTTGGAGAAAGGCAGAGATGCCGCCAAACGAGGTACACGCAAGAATCAGGGCTGTTTTGCTTGCAAGGGGAAATGCACTTGCGGCAAGCACGGTGCTTCCCTGAGTGATCTCGAGTATGCCGCACAGGACGGTCGATACATCCTGTGGCAGGCCCGGGATGGCGCAGACAAGTGCAAACAGGATGGAACAGATCATGATGTACAGACCGACATAGGTGATCTGAATGACGGATTGTAACAGCAGATCGTTTGTCTGCATGGATATGGCTTGCTGAGATACACCTTTCTGGGGATATTTATAGGTATGTACAGATGGGGGTGATAAATGACTGGTAATGGCAGCTTCTTTGGATGCAGGATGCAGTTTGGAGAATGCGGATGCATATTTATGTTTCTTGATCACATGAAAAACAAGAAATACGATGGATGTGACAAGCACATACGGCACATAGAGAACTACAAGCAGAAACCAGAACGGAAACCGATCCTGCAGCACAGTGTGACCGATATAGCCGGACAGAAACATTGGACTGATGTTATTACACAGAGGGAGCAGTATCGTGGCGGTGGATGGCTTGATATAGCCTTCCTTCGTGAAGTCGGAAGCCATCTTTGCACCGAGCGGATAGCCACATAGAAGTCCGAGCAGGAATAAGACAGGAATCGCATAGGCGGCGCCTGTTTTTTTCGTGCGGATTTTCAGGACGAAGAGGTTTGATAAGAGCATAAAGGGAAGAAGCAGGGGCAGGACATCGTGAAACCAGAGCATAAGTCCGGCACGTGCCCCGGTGACTACGACCTGATTTTCCCCGATGAGTGTCAGAAGAAAAATAATCAGACAAAATAGCATAGAAAAACTCCCATATCTTCCATAATAAAATGTATGAACGTGGAAGGTGTTATAGAACCGGGAGTTTTCTTGTATAATCGTTCGGAAGTGTGATGCCGTAATGATTATAGTAGATGCAGTTGTAAAGTTCAGTTGCACGCAGATCGTATTGCCACATGGTGCGTGCGAGTTCTGTGTCAATGGCAGGATAGGCGGAAAGTATAGTGTCAAAATCAGCTTTCTTCGTGATGACTGGAATCATAGATGATTCATGTAGCTGCCGGATCAAGCTGCTGGATTCCTTTTTCAGCGCCAGTATATTTGCATAACATGCATAGTCGGATCCGATAAACTTCTGCCGGTCGGACTCGGTATAGCCAAGCAGCAGATGCAGGAGCGCCCGGGCGATGCGGCTTCTTGTGATGTCCTTCGTCTTTAACTGCTCGACAAGCACTTCATAGTCGATTGGATATGGGGCATGCTGCAGTTTATCCGCAAGTGCCGGGGAGATATCACAGATATCCGAAAGCTCCGGTTCCCGAAGTCTGCAAGCCTGTACGAAAGGTGTCAGCATTGCATCCGACAGATAGGTGTGGTCGGGTGTCTCCATGCGCAAATAGGTTGCCGGTGGAACCTGTGCGGCAAGTGCTGAAAAGTCCGTTCCTTTCGCAAGGGCTGTCCGGATGGCAGTTGCCGAGCTGATCTGTGCCTGTAGATCGGTATCGTGATAGTCATTTGAAATCCGTTTGATAAAGATTGGTCTGATATTGGCATGTAGCTTCTTAATCGCGCACAGATAGGAGAGCGCGAGCGTATTGTTTGGTGCCTTAAGAAGCGCGGCTGCCGAATCTCCGCAGATTGCGGCGATTGCAGTCTGTCTCGCTCTCGGGTAGGAAACTCCGACTTTTAATGCCTGCTTTAAGGCAAGCTGATAGTTCTCCGGTTCCTCGGTCAGAACCTCTGCCACCTGTTCAAATACGTCCGGTTCTGCCTCTTCAACGCCAAACGCCAGATAGTCAATCGCATGAAGGTTCTTTAAGATTGCGACAGCACCATCCGCAAAATCTCCGGCACTTCCCGTCGCATACACAAACGGAAGCTCTAAGCACAGGTCAAATCCATCCGCAACCGCCATTTCCGCGCGTGTGTATTTGTCCCACAGGGCGATACTGCCACGCTGCAAGAAATTTCCGCTCATCAGCGCAATTGCGTGGTCGGCATGCGAAAGAGACATCGCTTCCTCGAAGAGATAGTGATGTCCGTTGTGATATGGATGAAATTCTGCTATGACTGCTACGTTACTCATATCGTTATTATACCAATCCGGTTAGGATTCATCAAGGCTTGCCGGCTGGGATTTGGTGGAAACTTATTTTGGTTGGCATTTTTTTAACTATGATATATAATATGGAATCGTTGATGATATAGGACATTGACATTCAGGGATAAAATGGAGAATAGACGATGAAGAACGAACAAGAAAAAACAGAATGGATGCAGAAACCGGTTGTAGTATGGCTTGGTGCGATGCTTTGCTGCTTCCTGTGGGGAAGCGCATTTCCGTGTATCAAGATCGGTTATAAGCTGTGGGAGATCAATTCTCTGGATACGGCATCGCAAATTTTATTTGCGGGTATGCGTTTTTTGCTTGCGGGCATACTGGCAATCGTGCTCGGAAGTATGCTTGAGCGGCGGTTTCTGAAACCGGAGCAGGGCGCGGCAGGGAAGATTCTGTGGTTGTCGCTTCTGCAGACAGTCGCACAGTATATGTTCTTCTATATCGGACTGGCACATACAAGCGGCGTGAAGGCGTCGATTATAGAGGCAGTCAATGTGTTTGTCGCAATCCTTGTATCGGGGTGTCTGTTCCGGCAGGAGACGATCCATGCCAGACAGATGATCGGCTGTCTGATCGGATTTGCGGGTGTAGTGCTGATTAACTTAAATGGCGTAGACTTCCATATGCAGGCAAATGGAGAGGGCTTTATCCTGTTATCGACGATTGCCTACGCATTTTCATCCGTGTTCCTGAAGCGATATTCTGCAAAGCATAATCCGGTGATGCTTTCCGGCTATCAGTTCATCGTGGGTGGCATTATTTTGATCCTGTGTGGCCTGCTGCTTGGCGGACGGATGGGTGCGGTATCAGCATCCGCTATCGGAATTCTTGTGTATCTGGCGTTTGTGTCCGCCGTTGCCTACTCGCTGTGGGGACTGCTCTTAAAATACAATCCGGTATCGAAGGTGGCAGTGTTCGGATTCATGAATCCGGTGTTCGGTGTGATCTTATCCGCATGGCTGTTGGATGAGCGGGAGCAGGCATTTGGTGTACTGAGCATAATTTCGCTTGCACTTGTCTGTGTGGGAATCTATATTGTCAATAAAAGAAATGAGAATTGTTAATTTGCTCTTGACCTAAAGGTAGGTGTAGGTGGTATAACGTAAGAGAACAATTATAGATACAGGAGATGAAACAAGATGGAAAAGCAGATCAGACAGACATATTTCGAGGGCGAACGCCCATTGTTTGGTGCGGAGCATCTGTCCATTCAAGATACGATTTTCGGGGAAGGAGAATCCCCGCTTAAGGAGAGCCGTGATATTTCGTTGGAAGGGAGCATTTTCCAGTGGAAATATCCGCTCTGGTACAGTAAGAATATTGCGGTGAAAGACGGCACATGGGCGGAAATGGCGCGTGCCGGTGTCTGGTACACCGATGATATGACAGTCGAGCGCGCGCTGATCGAGGCACCGAAGAATTTCCGGCGCTGTCGCAGACTGACGCTCAAAGAAGTTGCCCTTCCAAATGCTTTAGAGACATTGTGGCACTGTACAGATGTGACACTCGATCACGTGATGGCAAAGGGCGATTATTTCGCGATGGACTGCGAGAACATGAAGATTCAGGACTTCCAGCTTGCGGGAAATTATTCGTTCGATGGAGCAAAAAATGTGGAGATCCACAATGCGAAGCTGCTCTCGAAGGATGCATTCTGGAACAGTGAGAATGTGACTGTCTATGATTCGGTGATTTCCGGCGAATATCTGGGCTGGAATTCGAAGAATCTGACACTGATTAACTGTACGATCGAGAGCCTGCAGGGCATGTGTTATATTGAGAATCTTGTGATGAAGAACTGCAAGCTCGTCAATACAACGCTTGCGTTTGAGTATTCGACCGTCGATGTGGAGATACAGGGCGGTATCGACAGCGTAATCAATCCGACGTCCGGTGTGATACGGGCAGATTCCATCGGAACGCTCATCATGGAGCCGGAGCGGGTGAACCCTGCGGATACAGAGATTATCTGTAAAGAGATCAAAGAGACGAGGGATCATGCTCCGAAGTAAGATTAAGGCTATAATGAAGCAGGTTGATGTGTACGTAGGTCATCACACTATCGCGAGGTGACAAATGATATGAATATTGCAGATGGAGAAGATATTATGGCATATGATTTTGATAAAATAGTTGATCGTTCCAATACGAATTCCATGAAATGGAACGTGGCAGAAGGTGAGCTTCCGATGTGGGTAGCGGATATGGATTTCGAAACAGCGCCTGCAATTATGGAAGCAATCAGCAAGCGTGCGCAGCATGGTTGTTTCGGCTATACAGAGATTCCGGATGCATGGTATCAGGCGTATATCGACTGGTGGAAGATCCGCCATGATTTCACAATGGAGAAGGACTGGCTGATGTTTTGTACCGGTGTTATACCGGCAATCTCGTCGATTGTGCGGAAGCTGACAACACCAGCCGAAAAGGTACTGGTGCAGACACCAGTGTATAATATATTCTTTAACTCGATTCTGAATAATGGCAGACAGGTGTTAGAAAGTCCGCTTGTATTTGATGGAAATGCATATCATATTGATTTTGAAGACTTGGAAAAGAAACTCGCAGATCCGCAGACGACGTTGCTGATTCTCTGTAACCCGCACAATCCGATTGGAAAGATTTGGGACAAAGCGACGCTGGAACGAATCGGTGTATTATGTGCAAAGAATCATGTGATTGTGCTTTCGGATGAGATTCATTGTGATCTGACAGATCCGGGATGCGGATATATTCCGTTTGCATCGGTATCCGATATCTGCCGGGATAACAGTATTACCTGTATAGCTCCGACGAAGACATTCAATCTGGCAGGTTTGCAGACGGCAGCCATCTCTGTACCGAATCCGGTGATTCGCCATAAGGTATGGCGTGGGATCAACACTGATGAAGTTGCAGAGCCGAATGCATTTGCGGTTGACGCGGCAATCGCGGCATTTACCAAGGGCGCAGACTGGCTAGATGCGCTCCGTGCCTATATCTACGAGAACAAGCAGTATGCAGTTCAGTATGTGAAGGAACAGATACCGGAGGTGGAGATTCTTCCTTCGGAGGCGACCTACCTGTTATGGATCTACTGCAAGGATCTTCCGGGAAATTCGCGCGAGATCGCACACCGCATCCGCAAGAAGACGGGATTGTTCCTGTCTGCCGGAAGTGGATTCTCCGGGGATGGAGACCGATTCCTGCGGCTCAATATCGCCTGCCCAAGAGCGTTGTTAAAAGACGGTATGGAGCGGTTAAAACGCGGGGTGGAGTAGTTCGGAAATTCCGAATTACTGCCGATGAACAAATATAAAGACTGTATATGGCTGAAAGAAATGGTGGAATCACTATGCGAATGACAACATTATGTTATATCGAGCAGGATGGGAAATACCTCATGCTGCATCGGACGAAGAAAAAGAAAGATATCAATAAGGATAAATGGATCGGTGTCGGCGGACATGCCGAAGAAGGCGAAGGACCGGAAGAATGTTTGCTTCGTGAAGTAAAGGAAGAGACAGGGCTGACACTTACGTCGTACCGGTTCCGCGGGCTGATTACATTTATCAGCAACGAGTGTGAGCCAGAGCTGATGTGCCTGTTCACGGCAGACGGATTTACCGGAGAGCTGATCACCTGCAATGAGGGGGATCTGGTCTGGGTGGATAAAACACAGGTGCCGGAGCTTCCGACCTGGAGCGGAGACGCCATATTCCTGAAGCAGATCCTGTCAGACGATCCAAGGTTTTTCACACTGCGGCTTGTGTATGTGGGCGATACACTCGTGGAACACCGGTTACAATTTTATTGAAATGAATACAAAAATGCACCGTAAATGTAAGCATATTTTACATTTATGGTGCATTTGTTAGTTATGCAAATTTTCAGATACGAGAGTCCTTCCTGTAAATCACATACGCTGCAACCGCGGAGATGGTCTCTGTGGCCGGGAATGCCCAGAAGACTCCATTGGCACCGAGGACGCGGCTTAAAACAAAGGCAGCAGGTATCATGACAACGGCATAACGCGACAACGAAATCAGCAGGGACGCCATTCCCTTTTGCAGGGCTTCGAGCGCACCGCAACAGGTGACCGAAACTGCCGAGATGATAAATCCGATGCATATGATCGTGAGTGCCTTGACACCGATCTCAACCGTCGTCTCATTGTCGGTGAAAAGTCCGATCATCTGTCCCGGTATGAGCAGGGAAAGCAGCACACCGACCGCCATCACACCGGCGGTCAGACAGAGTGTAGTCCGGAAGATCTGCCGGACACGTTTCTTCTCGCCGGCACCGTAGTTGAAGCTGATGATCGGTCGAATACCCTGGATGATTCCGTTTGCAGACAGGTAAATAAATGTCTGCAGCTTATAATAAGCCCCAAGCACGAGGACGTATTTCTCCGAAAATGCTGTCAGGATACCGTTCAGACAGGAGATCATGAGCGACGGCAGCGCCATGTTCAGGGAAGCCGGAATGCCGACGGCGTATAGATTCCCAAGCAATGCCTTGTTAAACGACAGGTTCTTACGCTTGAAGGACAGCGGCAACGGACGGAAGATGCAGAATAGCACATAGACAAGTAATGTGATCGTCTGTCCGATTCCGGTTGCGTAAGCGGCTCCCGCCATCCCCATCTTCGGAAATGGTCCGATGCCGAAGATCATCAGCGGATCGAGTACGATGTTGGAGATAAAGCCGCACATCATACTGAGCATGGAAACCTTCATTCTGCCGACCGACTGGAAGATCTTCTCCAGCGAGATTCCAAGCATGATGATGACCGAGAACACGAATACGTGGTTGGCGTAGGTAAGTCCCATCTCGATGATTGCTTCATCCTTCGTATAAAGTCTCAGAAAATGCGGCATACCGGCCATACAGGCAACCATCAGAATGATTCCGTGGATCACACTTAAGAACATGCCTGTGACCGCTGCCTCGTCCGCTTTCTCCTGATCCTTCGCACCAAGACAAAATGCAATTCTTGCATTCATCGCGATACCGAATCCAACCGCAATCGCAGTCATCAGATTCTGCAGCGGATATACAAGCGAGATTGCAGTCATGGCATCTTCACTGATCTTCGCCACAAAATAGCTGTCGACGATGTTGTATAGGGAATTGATTGCCATGGAAATAACCATCGGCAATGACATCGAGATAACCAACGGTAAAATCGGTTTTTCTTTCATAAAATTCTGGTTCATGTTTTTCACTCCTGTGTAATTGTTGTGTATATCACCCTGCCTGCGGGCAGGGCAAACCCGTCTGCCGGGCAGGACAAGAAGAATTGTCTTGCATAAAAAAGCCACACAGCAAATATACTGTGTGGCGAAAAAAGAATTCTCTTAAAAAATCCACTCCCGTAAAGGGTTTTGGTATGTGATTGCGTGTCGGGGGAAATTCCGGACACTTTCTGTATTCTAGCGGGTGGGAGGATATTTGTCAAGGTTAGAATTGACATATTTGGATGTACGGACTACGATATAGCTATGAAAAATATATTTAAAAATATAAGAAAGAAAAATCGAATATCCTATGTTACAGATGATGAATATGAATACTGCAGATATTGTGAGGCAAATCTGACATTGCAAAAAGGCTATAGTAATGATTTGCCATACTGGGTCTGCAAAGGTTGTGGACAGATGCTGATAAACCCTAATTTGAATACGGATTCAGATATCATCTGGACTTGCGATGGCTGTGAAACGCTATTGAATGAACAACCTGGATTTACAGAAAAAAATGGTAGCTGGAAATGTACTGCATGTGGATTTGTAAATTCCTTGGATAAAAATCATGTTTATGTATCGGAAGATGAATATCAGGCAGCGGTAAATGCACCCTATAATGGCATATCGAATGAGGATATGCTTGCACTTATGAGCTATGAGGTGATAGGGAGTATTGAAAACCGGGAAGATGTGTTAATTGTAAAAGATGAAGATGGCAATTTGTATGTAGAGAAGATTCTTGATACATTTGACGAGAGTATATATCGATATCTCGTAGAACATCCTATTGCGAATATGCCTCAAATTATGAGCTTGTATAGAGGAAGCACGAAACTGGTCATTATAGAACAATGGATTGATGGAGTTACGATTGAGGATATACTGCAGGAGTATACCATTAAGGAGAGGGAGGCGGTAAGGATTGCCTGTGATATATGTAAAATCCTGAAGGAACTGCATAGCCAGGAAATGCCAATTATACACCGGGATGTCAAGCCGTCAAATGTAATGCTTTGTCAGGATGGCTCCGTATATCTGCTGGATGTGAATGTAGCGAAATGGTGTAATCCGGAAGAAGCAGAAGATACGAAATTGCTTGGAACCTTATATTATGCTGCACCAGAGCAGTTTGGCTATGGATTTATAGCATCCACGGAAAAGACAGACATCTATGCAGTTGGAATGTTGTTGAATAAGATGATTACAGGCAGATTTCCAAAAGAGGAACGTGCCACAGGTGTAATCTGGGAAGTGATTCAGAGGTGTATTCGTTTGAATCCGGAAGAACGATATTCGGATGATGAGCTCATAAATACTTTAACGGATTATCTGGGGGAAACAGGATGAATAAGAAATCAACAAATGAACTTGATGCATTATTACGAGATATGAATCCAAAGGATCTGGACAACTATTACAAAGAAAACCGTGATTCTATGAACACAGGGAAGACGTTTACTTATTACGTAAAGGATGTAATTCAGGAAAAAAATATAAGACTTAAGGATGTATATTCATTTGCCGGACTTTCGGAATCTTATGGAGAACAGATTCTAAATATGAGAAAGCATACAAAAGACAGGGATGTAATTATCCGTTTGTGTGTAGCCGGGCGACTTACTTTGGACGAGATAAACCGGGCGTTGAAGCTCTATGGGATGCAGCCTTTGTATGCGAAAGATAAGCGGGATGCATGTATGATTGTTGCAATCAATAATCGAAAATATCAGTTGTTTGAAATCGACGATATGCTGGTGGAACAAGGCTTAAAAAAGCTTTCGCCAGATGAAAAAAATTAATACTCAAATGAAATCCTCACCATTTTGGTGGGGATTTTTTTCTGCTTAAACGGATATGCTTGATACATAGATTACAGGAAAAGTTACACAGAGTAATCAAAAAGTGATTTGAATTGAAGAGACTGGTTTTATATTATGGAAAGAGAAGGAGCTGGAAAAGGATGAGATGAAAATGAGCTTAGGACGATTTATTGCAACACGGAGAAAAAGAATGTCTTTGACACAGGAAGAACTTGCTGCGATGTTGAATGTTTCAAAATCAGCAATTGCAAAATGGGAAACGGATGGAGGGATTCCGGATCGGGATAATTTGTATAAATTAGCTGAAACAATGGGCGTATCTGTCAATGATATGCATCAGATTATACGCAGTAAGGATTACAAGGATGCAGACCTCATGGTGAACATTACACCAGATGTGATAGCAATTTTGGAATCGTATGGGTACAAAGTTATACGACCGCAGGGTAAAGAAAAAAATGAGGGAAATAAGTAGGAGGAAATGAAGATGAAGAAGAAATATGCAGGATTTTTGATTGGTATTAGCTTCGTTTTAAGCAGTATGATATTTTGTTCATGCGGAAAAAATGATAAGACAGAAAATATAAATGAAATTACAGAACAAACTGCACAAGAATTAGAACAGATAGATGATAATGAAGCGATTTCAGAACAGAAAAAAGAAAATGACAAATCAGAATTATCTGAAAATGCAGAGAAAACAAAAGAACAGAATTCGTCTGTAGAGCCAGTTGAGACGAAAGTTGAGAACACATATATGGGTGATTTAACTCCTTCAGAGGGACTTGAATTTGAGAGCAATGGAGATGGCACATGTGCAATAAAATCTGTGGGAACGTTTGAAGGAGACGATTTAATTATACCTCAAACAAGTCCGGGAGGAGATACTGTGACGGAAATTTCAGAAGATGCATTTTATAGATTGGAATGTGACTATATTGTGTTTGATACTGTGACTATGGCGGTAAATGATTCGGCGTTCAGTAGTTCCGATTATAAGAATCTCGTTATTAACAATTCAAATTTAACAATTGGAGAAAATGCATTTGCTTATAATGATAAAGCAGAATCTGTAACTATATTGAACAGCGAATGTTCATTTGACGAATATGCATTATATAATACTGGAAAACATATGAAGATTGGGATTACAGATTCAACAATTATGATGGAAGATTCAGCAGTTTCGGGAAGTAATGAAGACATCCTTTTGGTATATAATTCTAAGATTGATATGGGAAGTAATGCGTTTGCTTATTCAGATGATATTACGGATGTGAAATTTGAAAATTGTGAAATAACTATGGACGAATACACATTTTACGCTACGGGGGACAGCGCAAGCGTTGTATTTGATGAGTGTGATATTACAATGCAGGATTCTGCACTGTCGGGGAATGAATTTGAGACACTGGATATGTTGAATTGTGTAGCATTAGAGATGGGAGATAATGCGATTGCCTATAGTGACGATTTAGAATCAGTAAATATTTCCGGTACAGATATGAAAATAGGGGAATATGCATTTTATAATGATGATAATCTGGCAGAGATAACGATAAATGCAGGTAATGGGCAAATAGAATTGAAAGATTCAGCATTTTCCGGATTAGGAGATGATTGTGAGAAGATATCAATAACATGTGGGACAATAAAAATGGGAGATGATGTGTTTGCATATAATGATGGACTTCTTGTCGTTAGTATAACGGGAACAATAGAGAAAAAAGGTTCATATATATTTTATAATTGTCCGGATGATTTGGTTATAAATGTAAATGGTGAAACATTTAATGAAGATACATTTGAGGATAAGGAGTATTAAAATGAAGAAGAATACAGGACTTATGATTGGTATAGCAGGTGTACTTATGGGGATTATATCCTTGTTCCTGCCATTTGCAAAACAATGGAAGGAAAGTTATTCTATGGTTGGTATGGCAAAGCTGTATGCTTTGTCAAATTCGGCAGATTGGAATAATGACAAGGAAGCAGAGATGTTTTATAAAATATTTGTTCCGGCAGCAGTTGCATTAATATTTATTTTTATGCTGATATATTTAATTAAGTGTATTAAAATGAAAACAGTAGGAATGGTAGTGTTTAATATATTAACGATTGCCGTGTATGAATTTATGAAGTGGGATTTTGCAGATCGTAGGGTGGTTCCGGGAGCTTGTGAAAAAGGAATTGCATTTACTTTTATTTATATTGCGTTTGCAATTATGATTGCAGGATGTGTTTTGAGGATTATTGATAAACGGAATATGAATAAATGATGATTAAATATTTACAGACTGCTGTTCAATAGATAAAGTAAGTAGTATAATTGTTTTATATTAGATTTTAATGAAAAATAATTTATATTACTAAGGGAGAGAAAAATATGGCAAAATGTATGGGGTGTGGCAAAACAATCTTGATTGGAGCAGATTTTGGAAATGGTAAACTTTGTGGAGGTTGCTCTGGAAGAATTTACTATCAAAATTGGAAAAAAAGAGAATTTCAATCGATAGATGAATTAGTTAATCAAAAAAATAAAGCATTGCAGTCAGCGATGGAAGCTCGTTTTCCACAAGAAACAATTAATCAGATATGCTATTATTTTGACGAGTATATTTCTGCTGGATTTTATACATGTGTTAATGGAAAGGAAGGTCAAATCATAAAAGTCTTTTCTGATTTTTGTGTAATATATACCAAAGAAGCGAATAGAGAAAATATAGCAAGTTTGTTTAATGGTATGTTTTCAGAGAAAAAACAGCCGTTGTATGTTTCCGAAAAAGATAACATTGTAAAAGGAGTTATGAAAGGAAAAATACTAAATACAGGCATTGGATATGCAACAGCTGCAATTATAGATAATGTTACAAAGGAAGCAGAAGAAGACGAAAAACATGATAAGGCTTTGCAAATCATACCATCAGGGGAATATAGAATTAATTACAATAATATATCAAGAATTGAATTAAAAAATAGTAGCTCGACAGGTGTTATACGATTTATTCCAAACGGAATTGAAGATAATGATTATTATTCGTGTATGTATTTTTTCTTCGATACGACGATACCATTTAAGGCGAAAAAAATGAATCAAGTCGTAAATTATGCATTTAATTATATGCAGGATAGAATTTATCAATGCAATAACACTAAAATGGCACCAATGAATCAGATGATGCCAATGAATCAAATGGCACCGGTGAATCAGATGATGCCAATGAATCAAATGACACCGGTGAATCAGATGATGCCAATGAATCAAATGGCACCGGTGAATCAGATGATGCCAATGAATCAAATGACACCGGTGAATCAGATGATGCCAATGAATCAAATGGCACCGACGAATCAAATGGCACCGACGAATCAGATGGTGCCAACGAATCAAATGGCACCGATGAATCAGATGATGCCAATGAATCAAATGACACCGATGAATCAGGCGTCACCAAACAATATATTAGCGCAAAACTTTTATGGAGATTCAACAAATAAAGGAACATTAGATCAAACACATCAAGAAGATATGTTTGAAGAAATTCGCAGGTATAAAGAGTTGTTTGATGAAGGCATTATATCGGAAGATGAGTTTAACCAAAAAAAGAAACAATTGCTAGGTATTTAACCCCATTATTAGTGGAGAAATAATAGATAAATTTATTGTGATTTTAGTGTGCCGTAGTATATACAAAATATAAAAAGTGATAGCCAGATATTTCAGAGCTATCACTTTTTGCTATTTTAGTGTAAAATAAGATAAACACAAAGCTGATGCAGGTAACGGCTTGGAAGAGTCATAGATTATACTATAAGAAGGGGATTACACGATGGATAACACATCAGAACAGAAAACAGAAAATCAGGAAAGAAAGAAGATTGTCCGAGGACCAAGACTCAACCAGAAACTAAAAATCATGTATCTGATGAAGATTCTGCTCGAAGAGACAGACGAAGATCATGACCTGACACTGAACGAAATCGTTGAGAAACTGAAAGCATACAATGTCACAGCAGAGCGGAAGAGCCTGTACAGCGATATCGAGAACCTGCGCACGTATGGGCTGGATATCATAGGCATGCAATATGGAAAGACCTACCATTATAAGGTTGCAAGCCGGCAATTCCAGCTTGTCGAGCTGAAGCTTCTCGTAGATGCGGTGCAGTCCTCCAGATTCATCACAGAGAAGAAATCCGACGAGCTGATTGCGAAGCTTGAGAGCTACGCAAGCAAATACGAGGCGAAGAAGCTGGCACGTCAGGTCAATGTAAATGGACGCGTGAAGACGATGAACGAACGCATCTATTACAGCGTGGATAAGATTCACGAAGCGTTAAATGAGGAAAGCCAGATCAAATTCCAATATTTCACATGGACGGCAGATAAGAAGATGGAATTGAAGCATGGTGGGGCTTACTATAGTGTCAGCCCGTGGGCACTGTGCTGGGATGACGAGAAATACTATCTGGTAGGATATGACAACAGAGAATACAAGATTAAGCATTTCCGCGTCGATAAGATGGCAGATGTATCCGTGGTCTATGAGGAGCGGGAAGGAAAAGAGGAATTCTCGAAAATGCAGATGTCGGAGTACACGAACAGGCTCTTCGGCATGTTCGATGGCAATCTGGAAACAGTAACGCTCCTGTGTGAGAACCATGCCGCAAATGTGATCATTGACCGGTTCGGAACCGATATTCCGTTCATGAAGACCGACGCAGAACATTTCACAGTCCGGGTACGGGTCTCCGTCAGCAAATTGTTCCTTAGCTGGATCATGGCAATCCCGGGAGTGAAGATCGTGGCTCCCGAGCGCACGGTAGATATGATGAAATCAGAGATTAAGCGGCTGCAGGAAATGTACTTGTAAGAGAGACATGGGACTAATAATTTTGTATGTGTAATAGAACTGAAAGGATAAATATGGTAAAGAAAATTATGCGGGATCCGCTGTTCCTGGCACAGAAGTCGGTGGATGCAACGGAAGCAGATAAACAAGTTATAACAGATTTGCTGGATACACTCCGGGCGAATCTGGATCATTGCGTCGGCATGGCGGCCAATATGATCGGCGTAAAGAAGAATATCATCGTCGTGGCAAGCGGACCGTTCCAATTCGCGATGGTGAATCCGGTTATCACGAAGAAAACAGGCGCGTATCAGGTGGAAGAGGGATGTCTGTCGCTCGACGGGACACGCCCATGTACGAGATATCAGGAGATAGAAGTCGATTACTTTGACCAGCATTTCAAGAAGCAGCATGGGAAATATTCCGGCTGGGTGGCGCAGATTATCCAGCATGAAGTGGATCATTGCAACGGGGTTGTGATATAACTTTATGTTACAAAAAGAGAAGATAATACTTGAATGTTCATAATGCAAGTACTTATTTATGACAGTTGCTTTGTGTAGGATGGAGATACAGAGAAACGGAAATAAGAAGCATGGAGTCGTAAGATTCACGGAGGTTATCATTATGAGCGGAAATAACAATCAGAAATCAGCAGGTTATGCAATACTTGGAGTTATCATAGTGTTCGCAATAATCGGATTCTTCGTATCTTTGACCGAAAAAGAAGATCCGAAGTGTGCATTTGCAGGATGCGATAACACGGTATCGACGGAGGGCGGTTACTGCTATCAGCATAACACACCCGGAAAGCGCAGAAAGGCTACTTATGGAACAAGCAGCTCGCACAGTCATTCTACAACCAGCAGTACGACAAGCAGCGGTTCCACATCAAATAGTTCGGGCAGCAGTTCGAATTCCGGTTCATCGTCTAGCAGTTACAAGCCAAGCAGTTCGAGCAGTAAGTATAATAGCAGCCATTCGTATGATTCTTACGATGACGGTTATGATGATGTCTACTTTGACAGCGACTATGATCAGGACCGGTACGACCGGGATGATGATTATGCAACCGGTGTGGATGATGCCATCGAGGAAGATATCGAGGATGGAAACGATGGGGACTGGTAAGGGAAATATCCGGGAATTTCTTATATCAGAAACGGAAACGCAAAAGACGGTGTAACGACGAAATAAAGGATGTATATATGAAGAATTTTGAGATGCTGCAGAAGGTATGTATAGATGAAGTTCTTGGCGCAGGTATCGAGCCGGGGAATATTGTCTCATGGGTTATAAACCGCCGCGCAAAAACAAGATGGGGAATGTGTACGAAAAATCCGGATGGAACATGCATTATACAGATTGCTGCCAGACTGATCGAGGATGAGCGTATATCCGAACAAGCCTGCAAGGAAACTATGATCCATGAGATACTACATACCTGCAAAGGCTGTAAGGGACATACCGGATTGTGGCTCATATATGCGAATATCATGAATAAGAAATATGGATATAACATAAAGCGAACCACCTCCGGAGAGGAGAAGGGCGTGGAGAATTACACCGCCTCTAAAAGACTTGATTATAAATATTGTTTCGTATGCGAGAATTGTGGTCAGATTATAAAAAGAAAAAAACAGTGCGAATTCACAAAGTATTACCGCAATTATACATGCGGGATATGCGGAAGGAAGCGGGCATTTCATAAGGTGAAATATATGCAATAAAATTTTGCCCGGTTGGCTTAAGAGGAGAAGTTGGATTGGATGGCGGAATATTATAAATAATAAAAAATATTTTACCTCCAATCAAACTTCAAAAATAAGCAGAATCGTGATTATGAATTAGTTGTTATTGGGGTTGTTTGAGTTAGATTCCGTTCCATAGTTTACAGTATTTCTCACCTGGGTATTTTCCGAATGAGGTTGTTTTGAAATCTGTGAGCTTGTGTTATTTGCAATTTGACTGAGAGGATAGCTCAACTCGTCAACCTTTGTAGTCAACTTTTTGATTTCTTTAATCAGTGTATAATTGAAAAGATATCCTACCAATATAGCAACTAATAATGAAATGCAAATATAGATTATCAGAGATACAACCCCGATGTTGAGTAATGAATCGGCATTTATTAAAAACATAATTAATCCCCCTTGTAATAATATTTTAAGCGTGTGATAAAGCATGTAAATATGGTAATGATTTGGCTGAAAACGACTGCGAGAGTGTATTCAAACCTTGATTTATATATAACAGGTTTGATTTAAGTATGTCAAGGACATTAGAAAATTTGTTTCCTTCTGTAAATTTATAGAAACGAAGAAAACTGGTAAGGGGAATACCATTGCAACTACAAGGAAAATCAACTATAATAAATACATTAAGTATCGGAAAAAAAGGAAGAGAAATATAGGTAAATGAACAGCTCAACAACACTTGATTATTACAATCAAAATGCGCAAATCTTTGCATTGGTAACAGTATCTATTCATGAGAACAAACAGAAATTTTGCCCAAAGTTATCAAGAAAATACGAGATAAGGCTCGCAAAGAGAGATTAGAGATAGAAGATGATTTCATAAAATAAAATGATGTGGAAAATTGGATTTATGAATGTGCATTCAAAAAATAGAGATGGTGGGCATATGTCCTAAAAATGTTTCAACATGTTGGTAATATGTATCTAGAAAAAATGGATGAATATAAGATATTGGTAAAGCCATAAAAACATATGTGTTTAAGAAGAAATAGAGGTGACAAAAGATTCTATGCAAGAAAATAGAGTAGCTTTTATTAAATGGTTGAATTTGAGTAGTGATGAAAAAAGAAACGAATATATTTGCAATGTGTTTGATGAAGCTTCAACTTATGCAATGAGACATAGAATATCAAAACGTGTAATATGGGAAGCAGATAATGTATTTGAATTAAAACATTATTTTGAAAAGCTGAAAAGTGACAGAATTTACAATGTTATTCATAAGAAGTCAGCTCACATTTTTACTAAAGCAGAAAAGCTTTACATGTAATAAAACTCCACTAAGTAGAAACGAAATTGGTTTAGTAAAAAAATAATCGATAAAAAAAGTGATAAGTTCTATTGCCTGGGGTGTTTAGCGGAAATGTTGGAAGTAACAGAAGATGAGTTGCTTGAAAAAATTGAGGAATTTAAAGATGAGGGATGTACCCTTTTTAAGTGAGGATGAAATGAGCAGATATATTTATGCCGACAATGCGGCTACAACAAAACTGGATATTGATGCATTTGAAGCAATGAAACCATATCTGCTAGATGATTTTGGTAATGCGTCGCAGCCATATTTCTTTTCTAAAAGGCCTAAAATGGCTATTAGAAAGGCGAGAAAAACGATTGCTGAATGCATTGGAGCGGAGCCAGAAGAGATATATTTTACTTCGGGGGGGAGTGAAAGCGATAATTGGGCAATAAAAAGATTTGCTTTATCATCTACTGATATTAGGCATATTATTACCTCAAATATTGAACACCATGCGGTATTACATTCTGTTGAATCAGAACGCAAATATAGCAATGCAGACATTTTCTATCTAAATGCAGATGAAAAGGGTATGGTAAGTCCGGAAGAATTAAAAAAGGTATTGACTAGACCAAGAGATGCAATCGCAACTTGTGAGTCTACGCTTGTATCAGTTATGCTTGCAAATAATGAAATTGGTACAATTCAGCCGATTGCAGAGCTGTCGAAAGTGGCAAGAGAATATGGAGCAAGGTTCCATACAGATGCGGTACAAGCAGTGGGACATATTCCGATTGATGTAAAGGATTTAGGGGTATCTATGCTTTCAGCTTCTGCTCATAAGTTTAATGGTCCAAAGGGAATAGGATTTCTTTATTCAGCTGGAGAGATTCCTAATCTAATTGACGGGGGAGCGCAAGAGAAAGGAGCTAGGGCAGGAACTGAAAATGTGGCAGCTATTGTTGGTATGGCAGTTGCATTAGAAAAAAACTGCTTGGAAATGAAAGCCAATACCAAGAAGATATTAAGGTTAGAGAAATTACTTATTAATAGATTGAATGCATCAGGATTGGATTATATTCGAAATGGTACAAATCAACTACCAGGAAACCTCAGTTTATCCTTTGCTGACGTTGAAGGCGAGATGCTTCTGCACAGAATGGATCTAAAAAAAATATGTATATCTACTGGATCTGCATGCGATAGTGTAAATACACAGGTGTCACATGTTATTAAAGCAATTGGGTTACCTGAGAAATATGAAAAAGGAACAATTAGAATTTCATTAGGTAAGAATAATTCTGATGAAGATGTCCTGATGATAGCAGATGCATTGATTCAAATATTAAAGGACTAATATACTTATATATGAAAATGTAGAATGAAATTGTATGGATTTGAGTGAGGACTATTAATGTCTGAACAAAGGTCAAACAATAATTTTAACACTTCAAGAATACCTTTATAAATACCCAAATGGATTATTAAAGAGTGCTGGATTGTATGGCAGGGATATAGTTACAGGAGATGAGGAATTTAACTTGCCAGCTATTATGTTGCTGGGAAAAGATGATGCCATTTAAAATGTAAAGAAGTATTAAGTAAGATGGTAGATAAAGAAGCTTTGATAAAGCAAGGCGCATATAAATCTACAGTCTATATGTTAATAAAGAGCAAAAATAAAAATCAAAGGAGAACCCCATGTCCCTAAAAAACACACAGAAAATCGAATGCCCGGATTGCGGCACAGAAGGCGAATTTACAATATGGCAGAGTATCAATACGAAATTAAACCCACAGGCGAAGGAGGATCTTTTGTCTGGCAAGTTATTCGCGTATACCTGCCCGAAATGCAAGAAAGTCCATTATATTAATTACGGACTTTTGTATCATCAGATGGAGAAGCAGTTGATGATTTATTATGCAATCTCGAAGGAAGATGAGAAGGAGATTTTAGACACATTTACCAAGATGGAGAATGGAGACATGCTTCCAGGTATGGAGAGTACGGACTATACATTACGAGTAGTTCATTCTCAGAATCAGCTCCGGGAGAAAGCATATATCTTCGATAGGGGACTCGATGACCGCGTCGTTGAGATCATGAAGGTTATGATGGTAGCGCATTTGTCGCAGACGAATCCAGATCTGGAGGTTGGAGATATATTCTTAGAGATCACCAAGGGAAAGCCGGAACGATTTGTGATCCGGTTGAAGAATGGCGTATTGGGCAACAGTCCATTTTCCCAGAAGGTGTATGATGCAGTCAAGGCAGAGTACATTGATTCCAAGGGCGATGGCAAGCGGGATTATATCGTTGATATGAATTGGGCAGTTGAATGCCTGAAGAATAAATAAAATGACATAATTGCAGGAGGACAAACACATGGAACAGGTAGCAAAATTTTTGAAGGAAGCTGATACATATTATCTGGCAACGGTCGAAGGTGACCAGCCGAGAGTAAGACCATTTGGCACAGCACATATTTTTGAAGGAAAGCTCTATATTCAGACAGGCAAGTCGAAGGCTGTTTCGAAGCAGATTCACGCGAATCCGAAGGTAGAGATCTGTGCATTTAAGGGCGGAGAATGGCTGCGTGTCGCAGGTGAGCTGGTTGAGGATGACCGCAGAGAGGCGAGACAGTCGATGCTCGACGCATATCCGTCCCTGCAGAAGATGTACTCTGCAGATGATGGCAACACAGAAGTATTTTATTTCAAGAACGCGACAGCTACATTTTCTTCATTTACACAGGAACCGAAGGTTGTGAAATTCTAATAGAGAAGTAACGTATTGGGTGTACACGTCGCAAAGGTTCACAGTAAATTAACCTTTCCAAATGGCTACGCACTGCGTAGCGAGTTAAGTTGGACATATTATCGACTTTTAATGCGAGTGGAAAATGACAATGCGAGACAGTTTTATATGGATTAAGAATTCTTAAATCAAGGGGGAAAGTGATGAAGCGTATCACAGCAAATCCATATTTAGATGGTATGATGGGCTTAGTCGTTGGTGATGCACTTGGTGTGCCGGTAGAGTTTGTGAGTGGAGAAGAACTATCAAAGAGACCTGTTACGGGAATGACCGGGCACGGCACATATAATGTACCGAAAGGCAGCTGGTCTGATGATAGCAGCATGGCGTTGGCAACATTGGATGTATTGCGAGAGGGTATCAACCTGGATAAAATTATGACTAATTTTGTCTCATGGGAACAACAGGGAGAGTTCACGCCATTTGGTGAGACGTTTGATGAGGGGATTACCTGCCATATGGCAATCCAGAATTACAGGAAGTCAAATGATGTAACAACCTGTGGTCTATCGGATGAATACAGCAACGGAAATGGTTCTTTGATGCGTATTCTTCCTGTGTGTATTTATCTGGCAAAGTTGCAGGAAGAAGAAAAGATGACGGATGCAGACGCGATATCTATGATTCATGCCGTGTCTGCGCTTACGCATGCGCATGTTCGAAGCAAGATGGCGTGTGGAATTTATTATTTCTGTGTTCGATCATGTATGGATCAAAGTGGTTCTATATCAGATTGGTTACAGGCTGGTGTAGATGCGGCATTTTCCTATTATGATCAAATAGAGAAATGCAGAGCCGAGTTACAGCATTTCAGCCGTATTCGAAATTTGCAGATATTACAGAGGCTGCCGAAGAGTGAGATTAAGAGTGGCGGATATGTGATAGAATCTATCGAAGCTTCGTTCTGGTGCTTGCTTATGACAGCAAGTTATAAGGATTGTGTCTTAAAAGCGGTAAATCTTGGACATGATACGGATACGACGGCGGCAATTGCTGGTGGACTGGCAGGATTATATTATGGATATGATGCGATTCCGAAAGCGTGGAAGCGGGATATTATCCGACGTGATTGGATTGAGAAGATGTGTGAAGACTGCATAAGGTGATGATATTGGATGGTTACGAATGACAAGGTTAAACGGGGGTAGTACATGGTTTTATACATGAATATGAAACAGCTTGGCAAGCGCAGGAATACGGTGGATCAGGTGCCATTTACCTATGCGGTGGTACCGGGCAGCCTGCGCGAGCTGATTGCAGAGACGGTGAAGCTCTGTGTGAGCAGATATATCGAGGCGATGAACCGGGGCGAAGCAGTGCTTTCCAATGCGCAGATCGACGATATGGCGCAGATTGGGAAGATTGCTTTCGGCATCGTGTATGGTGAGAAGGCACCGGATGTTGGGAAGTCCATAGAGACGGCGATGCTTGGGTTTCAGGATGGTTTGTTCCGGGTATTCTTAGGGGACACAGAGCTCACGGAATTAGATGAGAAGCTGGAGTTACAAGAGGGCGATACGGTTACATTTATCCGTCTGACGATGTTGGCGGGCAGGATGTGGTAGGAAATTACAGGATTGGGTGAACAGAGTCTTACCACAGGCGTATATGTTGAAAGGGGTTACATATGGCAGAAGACAAGAAGACGAAGCAGGAGTTAGAAGTGCAGGCGAAGATCGCGAATGATTTTAAGCTTGCGCGTAATGAGGCAGACCTGGCTTTGAAAGCGTCTTACAGCGCGGAGATTCAGGCGCTGCTTGCAGAATGCAGCAAATATAACGGCGTGACGCAGCTGACGGAAGTCGGAAAGCGGCTGGATAAGCATTTGGCGAAATCGGGCAGCCTGCCATCGGAATTCTTCCGGAAGGAATTAAAGCAGATGCCGGGATGGATACCGGAGCATCTGGTCGAGGATTTCTGTTGCACGATCGATAGCATTACGAAATGGCAGGCGAGCGAGTCTTATTACAGAAGAACGGTGCGAATCAAGCACTACCGGGCATTTATGGGGCGTTATTTCCACATCATGAACACGTATCATGACATGGGAATTTACGGAACCGATCTCGTGTTAGTCTACACGGAGCAGTTGCCGCAGGATGTGCTGTGCTATTATCGGGATCAGAGTACAAATGGACGTCAGGCTGTATCGGAATACTGGATTCAGGCGGAGTTAGACCGCGGAAATGAGAAGTTAGAAGCAATCATCATGGATATCTTATTTGGCGAGAGTGCGCAGACGAAGCTGTCCGTGGAGATCATCCGTGGCATCTGCATGAGCGGAAATACCCGGCTGCACGAGGCACTGGGCAAGCTGCTTTTGGCTGCGCGTCTGCAGGAAGGATTGCGTCAGGCAATCTGTGAGAATATGGATTACGGAACCGCGGAAGCATTTCAGACGTTATTCCGCGTCGTGAAGGACAATGATATGCTCCGGTATGCGTCCGTGCTGCGGGCGGTTGCCACATGGACCGGACTGATCGCGAATGAGGAGAGCAAGATCGACCGGATTCAGGAGAAGCAACTATATATCATCGATACCTATTTGCAGGATGAGAATGCCAGAGCACAGGCACTTAGAAGCGAAGATGCGATGGAAATCTATCTGGCACTCTGGTGCTATGGATTTTACGATGTGGACGATGCATGTGAGCGCATGGGAGAAATTGCGTTATCCGGGACGCGACACCAGCGCATGGTGTTCGGCATGTATATGGAGGCGATGCACCTAGGCAGGGTGTATGTACATGGCATTGCAAAAGAATTCGTGAAGCAGTTTTCGGATGAGCTTGACACGATGGCGGTGATCATGCCATGTCTTATGCCGGATCTCCAGTCGTATATACTTAATCTTGTCTATGAGAAAGGCAGACGTTATAACGGAACGCTGCAGAAGATGAATTATGCGGATGTTGGGAAATATTTTGACAACCGGGAAGAGTGTCTGGCGGTCTATGATCGCTTAATGGGGATTCTGCGTCAGATATCTGGCAAGCGGCTGGAAATCAACCCGTGTGTATTCCCTTGGAATGTTGCATATCTGGATAGATCTGACTTGATTTTCCGGCTTGCTGTATGTGCCAGCGCACTTCGGGATGAGGATAAGATCACAGAGATTGCGGAGATGCTGGGCGATATCGATGTATCGCGGTACGGCAGGGATTCGCTGATGCTATTTTTGATCCGGGAGCCTGCAAATGCCCGCCAGCGTGAGATTCTCGTGGATGCGGTAGCAGACAAGGAGACATACACGAGACAGGAAGCAGCGAAGCTTGTGAAGAAGATGAAGCTGGCACCGGAGAACTATACGCAGCTTGAGAACATGCTCAAATATAAGAAATCCGACATCAGAGAGACGGTGCTTTCCATACTCTATCAGATGGATGAGGAGAGGCTGGATGGTCTGATCGGCAGACTGCTTACGGATGCGAAGGAAGAGAAGCGCACGGCAGGTTTGGATTTGCTGCTTCAGTTGAAGAAGGACGAGAAGAGACAGCGGACATTTGCAAAATGTGTGGCGCAGATCGACCATATGGCGCAGACGGTAGCGAATATATCGACGAAGGAGCAGATCCTGATCCGGGAGATCCGGAATACGCATGCAGAACAGGCAGATGCGGAAGAAGGATACGGACTCTATGATGTAAATGCGGCGTATGATCCGGTCTTTGATTCTGCGTATTTGGAAGTATGTAAGGATGTATACCGGCGTTATTTCCCGGAGAGCGGGATTGCGACAGGAAATGCCGGGAAGAGTGCCGGTGTATTGGCGAAGCTCAAGGCGAAATTTACTTCCGGGAAGAAGGCAGAACCGGATACGGTCGACATCCATCATGTGCTTCGGGAACTGGACGTACTGTTTGATGCACATAAGAACGATGAATATGAGAGTGAAAACGGCGAAGCACGTATGCTTGGCGAACGGTTCGGATATTGGAGTGGGGACATACCATTTCCAGAGCTCTGGGAGGATTTCTACAGGAAAGAGATACAGACGCCGGAAGCGTGCATGCAGATCTATATTTATGTGAATGGCTATAATTCCGATAAAGCGTATTTCAAGCAATATTGCAAGAGCTTTGTGGATGATCTGTATGGAAGCCGGTATAACGAGGAACTGCCGACCTACGGTTACATGTCGCAGATGCAGACGATCCTACGCGAACTTTATAACAAACATGTGCCGGAAAGTGACAGAAGGAAGCTGGCGGTTGTGGCTGCGGATTATCTGCTTTCGCGCAAGGATGCGCTTGTGCAGGAGAAGAAGACAGTAAATCCGGCTTCTAAGAAGGAAATCATTTGCTATAGAAGCGTGCTTACACAGGAGCAGATCATGGTTATCACAGCGTATATTGCGCCGGGCTATGCGGAATATGGAAGTGCAAATGATGTGGAGGCGGATTCGGCACAGGCGGCAGAAAATGATACGGAGTTTCTGCATCTCTTCCCATACAATTATGCACTTGTGAAATGCTTTAATTTCAAGATCCCGCATGATGTTGCGAACGATGGAAATGGCTATTACTGGGTAAATGTCGGTAAGATCATGCACGTGCCGGAGCTTTCGACGTACATTGCGGCACATACGAAAGGGCTGATCAGCCGGGACTACCTGTATAAGATGGCATTTGAGGGCAGCCGGATGGATGTAAGCCTGAAGTGTCTGTCTGACATTGTGCGGTATATGACCGAGCGGGACAGACAGGTGCAGACAAGAGGCTGCGAGTGGAGCTGGACAGCGGGCAATCGGCTGGAGCATGTGCGGAAAATGCTGCTGCACAATCCAGCGAAGGAGCTGTCCGAGACGGATCAGGCGAGCGTGGATACTGCGAAAGAACTGTATCAGGCGATGGCTGGGCTTGTCATGGAGGCGGAGCTTACACGTGGCGATACTGAGACTGCATTTTCCCAGTATGTATATGGGTTGACGAGAATCTATGGCGCGGCGTATTTTGTGCGGATTCTGTCGGCACTCGGCAAGGAGACGCTGGAACGGTCGACGTATTTTAACAGCAGTTACAGCTCCAGTGTCAGACGAAGTGTGAGCAAGAAGAACAGCCTGTCACATCTGTTGCAGGCGTGTCTGCCGGATGTCAATGACAGTGCGCAGACGCTTGGCGCGCACCTGAAAGGAACGGATATCAGTGAGGCACGTTTAGTTGAGGCGGCAATGTATTCGCCGGAGTGGATTGATATTGTGGGTGATTATCTTGGCTGGGATGGATTTACAGCCGGATGTTATTATTTCATGGCACATATGAATGAGTCGTTTGACAACAAGCGGACGGCGATGATCGCGCGCTATACGCCGCTTTCGGTCGAGGAATTAAACGATGGTGCATTTGACCGGGCGTGGTTTACGGAGGTTTACGAGAAGCTTGGAGAGAAGCATTTTACGCTCATATATAAGGCGGCAAAATATATCTCCGATGGTGCCAAGCACGCAAGAGCGAGAAAATACGCGGATGCGGCACTCGGCAAATATAATGAGACAGAGCTGATGAGTGAGATCGAGGCAAAGCGGAATAAAGATTTGTTGATGGCAGTCGGAATTCTGCCGATTGCAGATGAGACGCAGATCAAAGAACGGTATATGTTCCTGCAGAAGTTCAAGAAGGAGAGCAAACAGTTTGGCGCCCAGCGGAGAGCCAGCGAGGCGGCTGCCGTGCAGATTGCATTACAGAATATGGCAATCAATGCAGGCTATCAGGATGTGACGAGACTGATCCTACGGATGGAGAGTCTGGTGGCACAGGGCATGGCGGACTATTTCAAGCCGCATGAAGTCGGAGAAGTATCCGTATGGCTTGAGATGGAAGATGGCGGCAAATGTGCCCTGCTTGTGGAGAAAAATGGCAAGCAGCTGAAGTCTGTTCCGGCGAAGCTTAAAAAGGATGAATATATTGTGGCGATTACAGAGGCGAAGAAGCAGATGGCAGAGCAGGCACGCCGCACGAAAGCAATGTTGGAAGATGCGATGGAGAGTCAGGAGACTTATACATATGCGGAGATTCAGGGCATGCTGGAAAATCCTGTAATTCACGATCTGGTGGCGGCACTTGTGTTCCGTGTAATGGATGGTGGCGGTGTGTCAGATCATACGCAGGAGGAACAGGCTGCATTTGGATTTGTCACAGCGAAAGGGATGGATGTATTTGCAAATCATGCAGCATATACAGATGAATCCGTGGGGACATTGGCAGATTCAGGAGATGAACCGTGTAACAGTTTGCATCATATCGAGCCATCCGACGATACATTACTGACGGTGGCGCATCCATTTCAGATGTATAAGCAGGGCATGTGGCATACGATTCAGCAATATGTGTTTGACAACCAGATCATCCAGCCGTTTAAGCAGGTGTTCCGCGAGCTGTATGTAAAGACGGAAGAAGAGCTTAATATGGAGCGTTCCTTGCGTTATGCGGGCAATCAGATTCAGCCGCGGAAAACGGTTGCGTGCCTGAGAACAAGACACTGGGTTGCCGACATCGAGGAAGGCTTGCAGAAGGTATATTACAAGGAAAATATCGTAGCGAGAATCTATGCACTGGCGGATTGGTTTTCGCCGGCAGATATCGAATCCCCAACACTGGAATGGGTTGTGTTCACTGATCGAAAGACAGGAAAGGATCTAAAGATTCGTGAGATTCCGGATATCATATTCTCGGAAGTTATGCGCGATGTGGATCTGGCAGTGAGCGTGGCACATGCAGGAGGCGTAGATCCGGAGACATCGCATTCGACCGTGGAGATGCGGAAGGCAATCGCGGAATTCACGATGCCGCTCTTCAAGCTTACAAATGTTACATTTACAAAGAATCATGCGGTGATTCACGGCGCACGTGCGAACTATACCGTGCATCTTGGCAGCGGCGTAGTTCATCAGGAAGCAGGTTCGATGATCAACGTACTTCCGGTGCATTCGCAGCGGCGTGGACGGATCTTCCTGCCATTTGTGGACGATGATCCGAAGACCTCCGAGGTGTTGACGAAGATTTTATTCTTTGCCGAAGATAAGAAGATCAAGGATCCATTTATACTCGAACAGATCCGGCAATAATGGTAAAAAATATTGGGCACACACTTCACAAAAGGTTCACAGTAAAATTAGCACTCACCTATTGTAAGAACTATTTGGATTTTGTCTGGTTCTGTCTGTTGTATAAAAGTGTAAAAAAGCTAGTAAAATAGCGGAATAAAGCAAAATTTGTATATGTATTATGTTTTGTCTGATTTTGTCTAATACATATAAAAATATGTAAATAATATGTATTTCAAAAATACAATTTTATATTTGAAAAAAATTTTTATGTATAGTTGTTATTTTTAGTAAAAATAACATATAATAGTATTATCATAATGATTAGCACATTGAAAAGCGCGTAGGCAACCTAGAAAGTGAAGTTGAGGCACTTAAAACAACGGGTATGTATGGAAGTTATTGATACGTATCATCTGACGTAAACCTCTAGGGAAAAAGTTTGAGACACAGTATAAAGTGAGCTGGGCGAGTATAACATAATGGGTTTTAAGAAAAAGGCTATAGAAGTCTATTTCTTAAATCTGTTGTGTTATGCTCGCTTTTTTATGTGCAAAATCAGAAAGGAGGGTAATGTGGAAGATTATATATCAATTAAAGAAGCGCAAGAAATGTTAGGATGTTGTACTGCTACAATTTATAAAATTGTGCATAGCAAAGGTTTTCCGAATTTAAGAAAACAAGGACTAAAGAAGTACATTATAGTTAAGCAAGAGTTCCTAGATTGGTGTAAGTCAAACAATTATATAGTAAAGGAGTTTTAATGAAAGCAACTAAAAAGAGCGATTCAATTATAAGTAAAGATCGATTAGCCGTGACTACAGACCGATTACAAAACATTTTAGATTGTGGAAGACCAACAGCGGTTCAAATTGGAACACATGCAAAAGCGAGAATAGAAATAGGACGGCGTGTTTTTTGGAATATTTCAAAGATTCAAAAATATCTCGATAGTATTTCAACAGAGTAGGAAAGGAGAAAGACAATGAAAAGAATTTATATTGTAGGTGTTGATTGTTCCGTTAGTGAATCTATCAAATACGGAATTGCAGGGCATAGAATTATTGTTCCAGAGACAAAAAAAGGAAAGCCATCGCTTGAACTAATCAATTTTACAAGAAAAGAAGCAAGAGAGTTTTTTGATGAAATTTCAGACATGGCAGATGTAAGTGCGGAACTTGTATTCAATAGATAGTGGAGGGGCGGTATGCAAGATGTATCAAAAACCGTGCCAAGTTATAGCATTGAATTTGAGAAAAAAGCAGACTATGACGAACTGTTGTTACAGTTTAATCGGATCAAAAGAACAGCATATTATCAACACAAAAAACACTATAACGAAACAGCTATTGTAATGTGCCTTAGTCATAATAAAGGTGATATGTGCAAGAAAGTAACTGTTAAAACGGAAAAAGGGGGATATAAAAAGATTTTCGTCCGTGATGAAGATAATTTGCTTTATAAGTTTGCAATACCACATGAAGTAGATTGGCATATTCATTTTTTGTCTGTGGGGAGAGGTTCAAGATCGTTATGCGAGAAGATAACACATAATGAAAACAGACGCGCCAAAAAGTGTGTAGCCAAGTTATACAGCAATAAAGGGTTTATTCCTTATAGCTATATTAAAGAACAAGCAAGTGTTATTCGAGAAATAGGTAATATGAGCGAATATCTTTAGAATTTGTACAAAATTTGATTGCTAAATTGCTTGTAAACCTTGTATTTAATGGGGTTTGTAAGGATTTAAAAAGTGTAATGTAATAATAATTATATTATATATAACTATTAAAAAATAGCTTTATAGCAGATTGGAGTTGATACAATGAAGAATTATGAAAGCAGATTAAAAGCAATACAGAAGATTGCAGATTCAAAAACTGCAAAGGTTGTATTTCTTGATTATAAGGATGGAAAACATTATTTAGGTGGAAAACAGGTTGATATTAACACGATCATGGCAGATGCCATTATCATTGATGATATTTCCGATTCCCCTACCGAAATAGAGAAAGGAAGTGAGGAAGATTGCCCGGAAAACGAATATCAGACGAGAAAATGATACTTGCCCTTACTACTTGCAAAGATATAGCAACCGCAAGTAATGAGTTAGGGGTTACACGACAAGCAATTTATAACAGGTTACAACAACCAGCATTTCGGCAAAGATTACAGAATGAACGTCAAGGCAAGTTTCAAATTGCAAATAGCAAGTTGACGGATAAAATGAGTGAAGCAGTAGAAACCTTATCATCCGTTATGAATGATACAGAAGTTTCCGCAGGAACTCGAATCAAATCAGCACAGATACTTTTAGATATTTGTTTGCGGACAAGTGAGCAGATGGATATTGTAGAAAGAATAATTGCTATTGAAGAATCACTTGCGGAATGTAAATAACTTTACACATTTATTTTAATTTTGAGGAAAGGAGTTGATTTTATGAAACCATTAGCAATGGAAATTTTACACGAGATCAAAAAGACGGCTACTTTTTGGAAAGTGGCAACGATCGTTAGCTTAGCGATTGCAGTTGTGGAATTTGTAGTTATTGTATTTTAGTCAAGACAAGAAAGGAATTGAGAATATGACAAGAGAATTAGAATTATCAATCAACAGTGGAAGAATTTATGCAGGAATGAGTAAAATTGCCGTCAATTGTAATCTGAGATTCCATACCCGCCATCTCA